>JAESFP010000059.1_pt1 | contig 224938 bp, 235 predicted proteins | sample 9266181 | NCBI WGS metagenome assembly JAESFP01 (sample SAMN14502547, study PRJNA617102) | algae metagenome | isolation source: Pegethrix bostrychoides GSE-TBD4-15B and co-occurring heterotrophs from... | place: USA: Grand Staircase-escalante National Monument, Utah | collected 2006-08-15
CAGGCCTGGACGTCTTCGAGTTCGAACCGGCGATTAATCCCAAGCTGCTCAAGCTGCCCAACGCCGTCCTCCTGCCCCACCTCGGCTCGGCCACGGTCGAGGCGCGGATCGACATGGGCGAGAAGGTGATCATCAACCTCAAGACCTGGATGGACGGCCACCGGCCCCCGGACCGGGTCCTGGTGTCGATGCTGTAGGAAAAATTCCTCTCCCTCGGCAGAGGCCAGGTGAGGGGCGCCGCACGGCGGCGATCTAAGCCTTCGCCTTCCCGCAAACCTCGCACTCGGGATCGGCCCCGATCTTCACCGTTCGAGTCTCGGCGACCAGCGCGTCATAGATCAGCAGCCGCCCGGCCAACGGCTCACCGGCCCCGGCGATCAGCTTGATCGCCTCCAACGCCATCATCGAGCCGATCACTCCGGCGATCGCCCCGACCACGCCGACGGTGGAGCAAGTCTCGGCGTCCGGCGGGATCTCCGGCACCAGGCAGCGGTAGCAAGGCTTGCCGCGGAACACCCCGACCTGGCCGGTCCAGCGGCCGATGGCCCCCGACACCAGGGTCCGCTCCTGGGCCACGCAGGCCGCGTTGACCGCAAAGCGGGTGGCGAAATCGTCGGTCCCGTCGAGCACCAGGTCGACTCCGGCCACCAGCGGCCCGGCGTTGCAGCTCTCCAGGTGCACCGGCGCGCAGTCGACATGTACGTGGGGGTTCAGGGCGCGCAGGTGGGCGGCCGCGGCCTCGACCTTCTTTGCCCCGACATCGGTGTTACGAAAGATGATCTGTCGCTGCAGGTTGGAGGTGTCGACCACGTCCGGATCGGCCAGGACGATCCGCCCCACCCCGGCCGCCGCCAGATAGAGCGCAGCCGGCGCGCCCAGACCGCCGGCGCCGACGATCAGCACGCTGGCCGCCTTCAGCCGCTGCTGACCCTGGCCGCCGACCTCGCGCAGCACCAATTGGCGGGCATAGCGCTCGACTTCGTCGTCGGTGAAGCTCATCGTGGCGTTGTCCAATCTCGGCGCAGACCGGTTCCTGCCTGCCGCTCGCCTGTCCAAACTAAGCGCATCACGCTTGACCTCACCGGGACCGCTGGCCACATCCGCAGCATGATGACAGCCTCGAACTTTCCAGATTGGCACGGAACCACGATCCTCGCGGTACGCAAGGACGGCAAGACCGTGATCGCCGGCGACGGTCAGGTCTCGATGGGCCAAACCGTGGTCAAGGGCAACGCCCGAAAGGTCCGCACCCTGGCCGGCGGCAAGGTCCTGGCGGGCTTCGCCGGCGCCACCGCCGACGCCTTCACCCTGATCGAGCGACTTGAGGCCAAGCTGGAGCAGTATCCCGACCAGTTGGCCCGGGCCTGCGTCGACCTCGCCAAGGATTGGCGCACCGACCGCTATCTCCGCAAGCTGGAGGCCATGCTGCTGGTCGCCGACAAGGATTCCATCTTCACCGTCACCGGCGTCGGCGACGTGTTGGAACCGGAGACCGGCGTCGCCGCCATCGGCTCGGGCGGCAACTACGCCCTGGCCGCGGCCCTCGCCCTCGCCGACTCCCCGTTGTCGGCCGAAGAGGTGGCGCGCAAGGCGATGGGCATCGCAGCCCGGATCTGCGTCTACACCAACGGAGAACTCACGGTTGAGAGCCTCTAGCCTCAGCCTCGCCCTGCTGCTGATCGCCACTCCGGCGATGGCGGCTCCAGCGAAGACGGCGGGCGATCCGGCCCCGGTGGTGGCGGCCGAGCGGGCCTTCGCCGCCGACGGCCTAGCGACCGGGATCAAGGCCTCGTTCCTGAAGCACTCGGCCCCTGACGCCATCCTGTTCGCCCCTGATCCGGTCAAAGCCCACGACCTTTACGCCAAGCAGCCCGACCAGAAGGGTCCGCCGCTGGTCTGGTGGCCGCTATGGGCCGGGATCGCCCGCTCCGGCGACCTTGGTTTCACCACCGGGCCGGCCACCTATGACGGCAAGCCGAGCGGTTGGTACTTCACCGTCTGGGCCAAGCAGCCGGACGGTGGCTGGAAGTGGCTCTATGACGGCGGCACGGCCAGCGCCCATGGCGACGCCCCGCCCCAGGGCTCGCAGCCAACCTATCTCGCCGCCTCGACCGGCCCCGGCGCCGCCGCCGACCAGGCGATGACCCAGGTCAAAGCCGCCGAAGCGGCCCTGGCCGCCACCGCGGCCTCCGACGCCAAGGCCGCCTATCTGGCGGCGCTCAGCGACGACGCGCGGGTCGCCGGCTCCCCAGCCGCGCCCGCCACCACGCCGGAGACGGTCGCGACGGAGCTGTCCACCCGCGCCCCACGGATCGAGCTCTCCCCCCTCGGCGGCGGCGCATCGAGCGCCGGCGACCTTGCCTGGACCTACGGCGACGCCGCCTGGACGCAGGGCGAAAAGCCGGCCCGTGGCCACTATGTCCGCATCTGGCAGAGCCGCGCCGACGGCTGGAGACTGGTCTTCGATCAGATTCTCCCTGTCGCCGGGCCCAAGTCGTAATTATCTAGCGCCCGACATGACCGAATTTTCCCCCCGCGAAATCGTTTCCGAACTCGACCGCTTCATCGTCGGCCACCCCGACGCCAAGAAGGCCGTCGCCGTCGCCCTGCGCAATCGCTGGCGCCGCCGGCGCGTGCCCGCCGACCTGCGCGACGAGGTCACGCCCAAGAACATCCTGCTGATCGGCCCGACCGGCGTCGGCAAGACCGAGATCGCCCGGCGGCTGGCCAAGCTCGCACACGCTCCGTTCCTGAAGGTCGAGGCCACCAAGTTCACCGAGGTCGGCTATGTCGGCCGCGACGTCGACCAGATCATCCGCGACCTGGTGGAAAGCGCCATGGCCATGGTCCGCGACAAGCGCCGCGCCGCCGTTCGCGCCCGCGCCGAGGCCGGCGCCGAAGAACGGTTGCTGGACGCCCTGACCGGCCCCGGCTCCACCGCCGCCCGCGACAGCTTCCGTAAAAAACTGCGGGCCGGCGAACTCGACGACAAGGAAGTCGAGCTGACCCTCGCCGACACCGGCGGCGGCATGCCAATGTTCGACGTCCCCGGCCAGCCGGGCTCGCAGATGGGCATGCTCAATCTCGGCGAGATGATGGGCAAGGCCTTCGGCGGCCGCACCAAGACCCACAAGACCACGGTCACCGGCGCCTGGGCGCCGCTGATCGCGGAGGAAAGCGACAAGCTGCTGGATCAGGAAGCCCTGACCCAGGAAGCCCTGGAGCTGGCCGAGAACCAGGGCATCGTCTTCCTGGACGAGATCGACAAGGTCGCCTCCTCCCGCGAACGCTCGGGCGGCGCCGATGTCAGCCGCGAAGGCGTTCAGCGCGACCTGCTGCCGCTGATCGAGGGCACCACCGTCTCGACCAAGTACGGGCCGGTGAAGACCGACCACATCCTGTTCATCGCCTCGGGCGCGTTCCACGTCGCCAAGCCGTCGGACCTGTTGCCGGAACTGCAAGGCCGGCTGCCGATCCGCGTCGAGCTGAAGGCCCTGACCCGCGACGACTTCCGCCGCATCCTGACCGAACCGGAAGCCAACCTGATCCGCCAGCATCAGGCGCTGCTGCTGACCGAAGGCGTCACCCTCACCTTCAGCGAGGACGCCATCGACGCCCTGGCCGACGCCGCGGTCACCGTGAACAGCTCAGTGGAGAACATCGGCGCCCGCCGGCTCCAGACCGTGTTGGAAAAGGTGCTGGAGGAAGTCAGCTACACCGCCTCCGACCGCTCGGGCGAAACCTTCGCGGTCGACGCCGCCTATGTGAAGGCCCGCGTCGGCGATCTGGCCCAAAACACCGACCTGAGCCGGTTCATCCTGTAGTCGCCCTCGTCATCCCCCGGATCGTCTGGCAGACGACCGGAGGATGACAAATGGCAGGCCGCAATCACCGCTTGCCTCCCTCTCGCAAACGTCGATGAATTCCCCGGCAATCGCAGGGGAACGCCGCATGCAGGTCGAACTCGCCGAAGAGCGCGTCTTCCGGATGACCGATCGCTTCAGCCTGGAGCATGCCGAGGGCCGCGCCTGGTCCAAGCGGCTGGAGGCGTTCGGCGCCCTGGCCCGCGTCACCGGCCTGTTCGCCCAGCCCAAGGACGACGAGTTCGCCGTGGTCTATCGCGAGCGGCGGCTGCAACCGTTCTGGCGGATCACCGTCTCGACCGCCACGGCCTATGAACGCACCCGCACCTATCTGGTGAAGGTGCCGTCCGAAGTCCGCGAAGTGACCATCGGCGAAGCCGTCCTGCCGGCCAGCGGCAACCAGATCCAAGTCGTCGGGCTCGAGGCCTGCCGCGAGGAAACCCGCCGCGAGACCTTCATCGACGGCCTGAACAAACAGGCCTCCCCTGCCCTGGCGAGCTATCTGCAGCACGACGCCATCGAGACCAACGCCGACGCCCTGGCCGCCGCCACGGCCGAGGGCATGGTGATCGTGCCGCCCGAGGCCAAGGCCTCGATGGTGGTGCGCGACGTCATCGCTTCGGCGATCGGCAAGATCGACGCCGACCGGGTCACCGAGGAGCTGGTCCGGGTCGAGGCGGTCGATCTCTACTACCGCCCGGTCCACGCCTTTCGCTACCGGCGGGGCGACAAGGAAGCGGTGGTCGAGTTCGACGCCATCACCGGCGAGACCAAGGTCGGCGGCGCCACCTTCGAGCAGTATCTGGGCAAGGCGCTGGAGCCGAAGTTCCTGCTGGATGTCGGGGCCGAGACGCTCAACTTCGTGATCCCCGGCGCCAACCTCGCCAAGCTGATGATCGTGAAGGGCCTCGAGCTGAAGGCCGGCAAGTGACCCCTGAACCCGTCGTTATCGACCTCGGCGAGGACCGCACGGTCTCCGGCCTCTGGATCAAACCCGACGCCGCCTCGGCCCTTCTGGTGCTCGCGCATGGCGCCGGGGCCGGCATGGCCCACAAGTCGATGACCGCGATCGCTGAAGGGTTGGCTGAGCGCGGCGTCTCCACCCTGCGCTACAACTTCCCCTATATGGAGCGAGGCTCGAAGCGACCCGACACGCCCACGGTGGCCCACGAAGCCGTCCGCGCCGCGGTCGCCCAGGCCGCACGCCTGGCCCCAGACCTGCCGCTGTTCGCCGGCGGCAGATCGTTTGGCGGCCGCATGACCTCCCAGGCCCAGGCGGCCGAGCCGTTGCCCGGCGTGCGCGGCCTGATCTTCTTCGCCTTCCCGCTGCACCCGCCGGCCAAGCCAGGCCTCGAGCGCGCCGAGCACCTCAGTGAGATCAAGATCCCGCAGCTTTTCCTGCAGGGTTCACGTGACGAATTCGCCCAGCTCGACCTGCTGCAAGCGACAGTCGATCATCTTGGCGAGCTTGCGACCCTGAAGCTGCTGGACGCCGCCGACCACGCCTTCCACGTCCCCGCCAAGACCGGCCGCAAAGACCCCGAGGTGCTTGGCGAAGCGCTCGACACCGCACGGGCATGGATGCTCGGCGTCATCCCTTAGCGCCCTCTCATCGGAAGCTTAGGATACGCTCTAAAACGACCGCGACCCCGTCCTCATTGTTGGTCGGCGCGATCATGTCCGCCGAGGCCAGTAACGTCGAATGCGCGTTGCCGACGGCCACGCCCACCCCTGCGAATTGCAGCATGGGGAGGTCGTTCGGCATGTCGCCAAACGCGACGACCTGCGCCGACGTGATCCCTAGCTGGCCGCAAAGCGCCTCAAGCCCCGTCGCTTTCGAAACCCCGCGCGCGGCGATTTCGACAAATGGTCCGCCGGAGTGGGTTACATCACCACCGGCGATCAGGAGCGGCGTGATCAATTCGACAAGCTCGTCCGGCTCTCGATGAGGGTGATGGACGATGAGCTTAGTCACCTCCCGGTCGCACAACCGATCGACATCATCGATGTGGGTGGGATGGAGGCGCATGGCCTCCTCGAACAGTTCGGGAAACGCTGGCTCGTAGCCGAGCATGTGGCCGTACTCGACCGCGAACACGGCATGGGGATCGGCCGACCGGACTGCCGCGATCAGCTCCCGCGCCAACTGACCGCCGAGCGGCGCGTGATGCATTACCTCGCGGGCCACAAGATCAAACAGGATGGCTCCATTCGAACACACCGCCACGCCGTCCAGTCCGATTTCGCTGGCGAGATCGCAGACAATGCGGGGCGGGCGCGCGGTGATGAACGCCAGGGCGATCCCGGCGTCTCTTGCAGAATGCACCGCCGCACGGGTGCGGTCGGAAATCGTCCCGTCGGAACGCAGGAAAGTCCCGTCGAGGTCGGTGGCCACCAGCGACAGACCCGGCGCGACCGAGGCCAGAAGGTCATTCAAGGGGCGATGCCTCCAGGGCCCTGCGGCTAACGCCCGCCACGCCGGGCGTCGTAGATCGCCCGCTCCAGCGCTTGGGCGAAGTCGGCGCGTTCGGCTGGGCTGAGCGCGGCGGCCACATGGGCGTGCCGGCCCGACAGGGCCAGCCGCACCCCGACCACGACGTCGTCATCGTCGATTTCGCGCGCCACGCGGGTGAAGGCGGTCGGACTTTCCCAGACCACTTCGCGCGACTTCGGCGTCTCATAGACCACCCGCACCTCGCGGGAGGTGACCATCACCCGCTCGATGCGCTTGGCGGCGGCGTAGCTGACGAGGAACGCCGCGATGATCGCCAGGACGTCCAGCCCGAGGAACAGCGGCACCAGGGTCGCGCCCATCGCCAGGAAAACCGCGGCCGCCGCGCAATTGAAGAAGGTGACCACGCAAATCAGCACCACGAACCCTCGCTGCGACAGCGAGCGGTTGGGCGTGATCACGGCGTCCATGTAGACGAGGCCATCCATCGCCGGAGAGTTTAGTCGGGAAAACGGCGGTGCAAAGCCTCAAGCTCTTGGCGAGCCGCGCGACGCGGGCGATGGTCGCGCCGACATGGCCAAGCCCGTTACCAAGAAGCGCATCAGCCCCGCCGAGAAGGCCCGGGTCGAGGAACTGTTCCATCGCTTCCTGTCGCTCAGCGACGATCCACGCACCGAGCTGAACTACCACAGCCCCTACACGCTGATCGTCGCCGTGGCGCTCTCGGCCCAGGCTACCGACGTCGGGGTGAACAAGGCGACGGCCAAGCTGTTTGCCGTGGCCGACACGCCGGAAGAGATGCTGGCCTTGGGCGAGGAAGGCCTGATCCCCTATATCTCCTCGATCGGCCTGTTCCGGACCAAGGCCAAGAACGTGATCGCCGCCGCCAAGATCATCGTCGAGCAGCACGGCGGCGAGGTGCCGCTGAACCGCGAGGACCTGATGGCGCTGCCCGGCGTGGGCCGCAAGACCGCCAGCGTGGTGCTGAACGAGCTGCAGATCGAACCGGCCATCGCGGTCGACACCCACGTCTTTCGCCTCGCCCATCGACTGAAACTGTCCTCGGCCAAGACCCCCGACCAGGTCGAGGCCGACCTGATGGCGATTGTGCCCGAGCCCTATCTGACCCGGGCCCATCACTGGTTGATCCTGCACGGCCGCTACATCTGCACCGCCAGACGTCCTAAATGTGAGGAATGCGAGATCTCCGATCTCTGCCCGTCAAAGTCGATGTTCGTGGCGTCGTGAACGGACGACTGCCGCTCAACGCCTTGCGGGTGTTCGAAGCCTGCGCGCGGCACGGCAGCTTCCTGCAGGCCGCCGACGAGCTCGCCATCACCCCCGGCGCCGTCTCGCGTCACATCAAGGGCCTCGAGGCCGAGCTTGAGGTCCGGCTCTTCGATCGCTTCAACCGCGCGGTGCGGCTGACCGAAGCCGGGGCTCAACTCGCCATCGGCGTCCAGCAAGGGCTGTCCACCCTGCAGTCGGCGGTCGACACCGTCCGCTCGCGCCGTGACGCGCCGCTGGTGGTGACCGTGATCCATTCCCTGGCCGCCCGCTGGCTGGTGCCGCGCCTGCACGACTTCCAGCGGCGCTATCCCGATGTCCAGATCCTGGTCTCGGCCTCCGACACCCCGAAAGACCTCGCGCGCGACAATGTCGACGTGGCGATCCGGCTAGGCCGGGGCCCTTATCCAGGCCTGCACGTCACCCACCTGTTCGACACCATCATGACCCCGGTCTGCAGCCCCGGCCTGCTGGAGAAGTTCGGGCCGTTCAACCACCCGAACGATCTGGCGCGCGTCACCCTGCTGCACGACGTTCTGATGTTGTCGGACGAGCCGGAGTGGGTCGACTGGCTGGCCGCCGCCGGCGCCGACAAGGTCGACCCACGTCCTGGCCCAAGGTTCTCAAACACCTATCTGGCGGTCGAGGCGGCCCTGTCGGATCGGGGCGTGGCGCTCGCCCACCTGGCCATGGTGATGGACGACCTCGCCAACGGCCGCCTGGTGCAGCCCTTCGCCCTGACCGTGCCCAGCCCGTTCAGCCAGCGGATTCTCTCCTTGCCCGAGAAAGCCGACCAGCCGAACATCCGCCGGTTCCGATCATGGCTGTTGGAACAGGCTCAGGCTGACGGCCTAGCGCCTCCAGTTGATTTGCAGTCAACTGAAGCGCCCTAAGCTCGTTTGTCAGAAGCAGCTCAAAAGGCCCATATCCTAGGCGTTCACACGCTGTAGGAGCCTCCCCGTGACCTGCACCTATCCTCAATCAGTTGAGTTGAAGACCCGCTGCGACGCCGCGGACCTTGTCCGTGACGTCGTCCTGGCCATCGCCGTGGCGGTGATTTTCGGACCGTTCGCCCTGCTCGCCATCACCGGCGGCTAGGGCGCGCCGCGCGCTGGCGTCAGGTGATCCGCTTCACGCTCACCGGGTCGCTGCTGGGGAAGCTCTCTTCCAAGCCTTCATCCAGCAGGGCTTCCTGCCGATCCTCGGCGTGCTTTTCTTTCTCAGCCAGCTGATCCGGCTTTTCGTTTTCGCCGAGCGGCTTGATCGGCCGCGAATGCGGGGCATCGGTGCCATGGTCGCCGTGCGGACGACCTTCGACGGCGGAATCGGCGGCCGCGCCGCCGGACCCGGCGATGATCGGACGCTCGGTGTCCTTGGTCTTGTCGCGCTTTAGAATACCCATGGTCGCTCCTCCGAATTGCCCGATATCAACACCTGGGCCACGAGGCGGTTGCAGTGAGCGAGCCCGCGGCCTTTCCCTGCAAGCGCTTTCCTTGTAGGACGCGAGGCCAATTCTCGCGAAAGCCGACCCTCCCGCATGACTGAGCTCTACGACGTCGCCGCCATCGGCAACGCCATCGTCGACGTGATCGCCCCGGCGACCGACGAATTCCTGGTGCAGCAGGCCATGGACAAGGGCTCCATGATGCTGGTCGACGAGACCCGCAGCGCGGCGATCTACGCCGCCATGGCCCCGGGTGTGGAAGCCTCTGGCGGCTCGGCCGGCAACACCATCGCCGGCGTCGCCTCGTTCGGCGGCAAGGCCGCGTTCCTGGGCAAGGTCGCGAGCGACCAACTCGGCAAGGTCTTCACCCACGACATGCGCGCCATCGGCGCTCACTTCGACACCCCGCCCCTGCTGAACGGCAAGGCGACGGCGGTCTCGATGATCAACGTAACCCCGGACGGCGAGCGGACGATGTCCACCTTCCTGGGCGCCTCGACTGAGTTCACCTCCGACGACATCGACCCGGCCGTCATCGAAGCGGCCAAGATCGTCTATCTCGAAGGCTATCTGTTCGACGCCGAGGCGGCTCGCCAGGCCTTCGCCAAGGCTGCCGGCCTCGCCCGCGCCGCCGGCCGGATGATCGCCATCACCCTCTCCGACGGTTTCGTGGTCGACCGCCACCGCGACGCGCTGCTCGGCTTCCTGGAGACCCAGGTCGATCTGGTGTTCGCCAACGACACCGAGATCACCGCCCTCTTCCAGACCACCGACTTCGACGCCGCCGTCGCGGCGCTGCGCTCCAAGGTCAAGATCGCCGCCGTCACCCGAGGCGCACAGGGCTCGGTCATCGCCGCCGGCGGTGAAACCTTCGCCGTTCCCGCCTATCCGGTCGAGAAAGTCGTGGACACGACCGGCGCAGGCGACCAATACGCAGCCGGGTTCATGTTCGGCCTCGCGACCGGCCGGCCGCTCAATGTCTGCGGCCAGCTCGGCTCGCTCGCGGCGTCCGAGGTGATCTCGCACTATGGTCCGCGCCCGTTGGTCAATCTGAAAGACCTGGCGGCTACCAAAGGACTCTAAGGCCCAAAGGACGTTTGGAAATGTCGCGAACGGCGGAAGTCAGCCGCAACACTAAAGAGACCCAGATCACGGTCAGCGTGGATCTGGACGGCTCCGGCGTGTCCGATGTCGAAACCGGCATCGGCTTCTTCGACCATATGCTGGACGCCTTCGCCCGCCACGGCGGCATCGACCTGAAGGTCCGCACCACCGGCGACCTGCACATCGACTTCCACCACACCGTGGAAGACACCGGGATCGTGATCGGTCAGGCGATCCACAAGGCGCTGGATGGCTTCAAGGGCATCCGCCGCTTCGGTCACGCCTATATCCCGATGGACGAGACCCTGGCGCGCTGCGCCATCGACCTGTCCAATCGCCCCTATCTGATCTGGAACGTCGCCTTCAAGACCCCGAAGATCGGCGATTTCGACACCGAGCTGTTCAAGGAATTCCACCACGCCTTCGCCATGAACCTCGGCGCCTGCGTGCATTTGGAAACCCTCTACGGCGACAACAGCCACCACATCGCCGAAAGCGGCTTCAAGGCGCTTGCTCGCGCCCTGCGCGCCGCCATTGAACTCGACCCCAAGACCCATGGTCACGCCCCGTCGACCAAGGGCGTGCTCTAGGATTCATCCCATGCAGAGCGTCGCCCTGATCGACTACGGGTCGGGCAACCTTCGCTCGGCCGAAAAGGCCCTCGTCCGCGCCGCCGACGGCCGCGCAAACATCGTCGTCACCAGCGATCCTGAGATCGTGGCCGCCGCCGATCGCGTCATGCTGCCTGGCGTCGGGGCGTTCGCGGCCTGCATGAAGGCGCTGGCCGAGCGGCCGGGCCTGATCGAAGGCATGACCGAAGCGGTGCAGAACCGCGGCCGCCCGTTCCTCGGCGTCTGCGTCGGCATGCAGCTCCTTGCCTCTCGGGGCCTGGAGTTCGGCGAAACTCCCGGCCTTGGCTGGATCGAAGGCGACGTCCGTCGCGTCGAACCCGCCGACCCGACCGCCAAGATCCCGCACATGGGTTGGAACAACCTGATCTCGCTCAGCGGTCCGCCGCTGGTCAGCGAGATCGGCGAGGCCCCCATGTACTTCACCCACTCCTTCGCCTTCTACCCGACGGACGAAAGCGATGTGGCGGCCTATGTCGACCATGGCGGAAAGTTCCCCGCCGCGGTCGCCAACGGCAACGTGGCGGGCGTACAATTTCACCCTGAAAAGTCGCAGAGCGCCGGGCTTGCCCTCCTGGCGCGGTTTCTGGAGTGGCGACCGTGATCCTTTACCCGGCCATCGATCTCAAGGACGGCCAATGCGTGCGCGTCCTGCATGGCGACCTCAGCACTGCAACGGTGTTCAACACCTCGCCCGCCGCCCAGGCCGCCAGCTTCGTGGAGTCCGGCTTCCACTGGGTGCACGTGGTCGACCTGAACGGCGCCGTGCAGGGCAAGGCCATCAATGAAAAGGCCGTGGAGGCCATCCTCGAGGCGGTCTCCATCCCCGTCCAGCTGGGCGGCGGCATCCGCAGCCTGAAGGACATCGAGCGCTGGATCGAGGCCGGCGTCAGCCGCGTCATCCTCGGCACCGTCGCGGTGACCGAGCCCGAGATCGTCAAGCAGGCCGCCAAGCTGTGGCCCGAACAGATCGCCGTGTCGGTCGACGTCCGCGCCGGCAAGGTGGCGACCCAGGGCTGGACCGAAAGCTCCGACCTCGACGCCGTCACCGTGGCCAAGCGCTTCGAAGACGCCGGCGTCGGCGCCCTGATCATCACCGATATCGACCGTGACGGCACCGTCATGGGCTTCAATGTCGAGGCTTTCGGCGCCATCGCAGACGCCGTCGCCATCCCGGTGATCGCCGCCGGCGGCCTGGCTACCGTCGACGACATCGTCAAGCTGAAGGCGCGCAAGGGCGTGCCGATCGCCGGCGCGGTGCTCGGCCGCGCGCTCTACAACGGCGCGATCTCGCCGGAAGAAGCTCTCAAGGTCGCCGCCTGATGCTGCGGGTTCGCGTCATTCCCTGCCTGGACGTCAAGGACGGCCGCGTGGTGAAGGGCGTCAATTTCGTCTCCCTGCGCGACGCCGGCGATCCGGTCGAACAGGCCACCGCCTATGACGCCGCGGGCGCCGACGAGCTGATGTTCCTGGACATCACCGCCAGCCACGAGCGGCGCGGGGCGATCCTCGACGTCATCGCGCGCACCGCCGACGTCTGCTTCATGCCGCTCAGCGTGGGCGGCGGCATCCGCCAGGTGGAGGACGCTCGGCGTCTGCTGCTGGCCGGCGCCGACAAGATTTCGGTCAACACTGCCGCCGTCGAAAATCCCGACCTGATCAGCGCCTGCGCCGACGCCTTCGGCTCCCAGGCCGTGGTCGTGGCCATCGACGCCAAGCATGGGGCCACGGTCTCGGGCGGTGCTGGCCGCAATGACGGCTGGCGGGTCTTCACCTATGGCGGCCGCACCGACACCGGCCTCGACGTGGTGGAATACGCCGTCAATGCGGTGAAGCGCGGGGCAGGCGAGATCCTGTTGACCTCGATGGACCGCGACGGCGCGAAGAACGGCTACGATCTCGACCTGCTCAAGGCCGTCACCAGCGCCGTGAACGTGCCGGTCATCGCCTCCGGCGGCGCCGGCAACGCCCAGCACATGGTCGAGGCCGTGACCCAGGGCGGCGCCGACGCGGTTCTGGCCGCCTCGATCTTCCACTTCGGCGAAGTTTCGGTCGCCGAAGCCAAGCGGGCGATGGCGCAGGCCCGTATTCCGGTTCGGGAGCTCGCATGACCCGCTTCGCAGAGACGCTCGAGCGCCTAGCCGCCACCATCGAGGCTCGCAAGGGCGCCGACCCGTCCAGCTCCTATACCGCCAAACTGCTCGCAGGCGGCGTCGAGCGCGCCGCCAAGAAGTTCGGCGAGGAAGCCGTAGAGACGGTGATCGCCGCCGCTCAGGACGACAAGGACGGCCTGGCCGCCGAGAGCGCGGACCTGATCTATCACTGGCTGGTCCTGCTGGCCCGCGCCGGGGTCAGCCTCGACGACGTCGCCGCCAAGCTCGAAGCCCGCGAGGGAACCTCCGGCCTGGCCGAAAAAGCGGCGCGCCCGCCCGCCTAGCCCCCAAGCTGTCCGGCGCTCGCGGCCGACGGCTTCCAGGTCGTCTTCATGTAGACGTCGCCGTCCTCCAACTCCTCCAGCATCTGGGCCAGCCGCTTGTGGCGGGTCTCGTCCTTCCGCGCGCGGAGGATCCAGCTCAGATAATCGTTCCGTTGGAACGGAGGGCGGGCCTCATAGGCGGCCGTCAACTTTCGCTCCTCCAGGGCGGCCTTCACGAAGCCGGGCATCGGCGTGATGGCGCGAGTGAGGGTCATAAAGGTAAGCTCCACTGTCTGCCCTACCAACGAAGAACCCGGCCAAAGGTTCTAGTGCGGTAGGATCAGGACGTGCGACGTGCCTGGCGAACCGCCAATGGTCAGTATGCCGCCCGACTGGCGGGCGAAGCTCTCCACCAACTTGCGCCCCAATCCGCTGGTCTTGATCTCGGCTGGCGGCGGCAGTCCGACGCCGTCATCGGCGATCGTCAGTTCGCAGCCGATTTCGATTTGCTTCAGCTTGACCAGGATCACGCCGCTACGCTGGCCTGGAAAGGCGTGCTTGGCGGCGTTGGTCACCAGCTCATTGACCACCAGCCCCACCGCCACCGCGCGGTCACGCGAAACCAGGCAGGGGGTAAGCCAACAGTCGAGCCGCACCTGCCCGCTCAGCAGCAGGCTGTCCGACAGGTTTTCGCATAAATCCCCGAGGTAGGCCCCAAGGTCGATCTGATCGGACGCGTCGCTCGGCGAATAGAGATAGGCGTGCGCCTGGGCCATCGAGTGCACGCGGCGCAACGCGTCGGCCAAGGCCTGCTGTGAACCAGCGTCGCTCGCTCGCCGCCGCTGCATGTCCAACAGGCTCGCCACCATCTGGAAATTGTTCTTCACGCGATGGTTCAGCTCGCGCAGCAGCAGGTCGCGGATTTCCAACTTGGCCGTCCGCTCGGCGCCGGCTGCGCCATAGGCGGTGCGGAAGCCCTGAGCCACCGCCACCACCATCAAGCCGCTAAGCCCATTGAGCACCAACGACGCGCCATCCGAGGGATCCAACGGCGCCAGGCGTGCGGGCGAGAGCACCATGTACCAGACGCCCAGCAGCAACAGCGTCAGCGCGATCACCCCGGACCGCCAGCCGGCCGCGAGGGTCGCGAGCAGCACCGCCGGAAACAGGAAGACGAAGGGCGCGGTCGTTGGGACCAGCAGATCGACGACCAGCCGCAGCAGTCCGGCCAGCGCCACGCAGACGCCCGCGCACACCCACTCGGTCACCCAAGTCGGGACGTCCGGCGCCAACCGCGCCCGAAGATTGAGATCGCCCAGCCCTTGCATCGCCTCACCAACGGGGCCGACGGCGGACGCGGGGTCAAGAACGAAATCGCCTTATGCGGGAAATATGAACCGCAACAGCCTTAATGGGTTGTCGGTGCAACATATTGAATGCGCGCCGATGGATTTCCCGCGTCTCGCGGCGGCAGTTGCGGCTAAATACAAATGCCGCCTCGGCTCCCCTGGCCCACAGATCGTTACGCCGTGATCGCTGAATACCCGTTCCTGCAGGCCATCACCGAGCGCGACCGCCGCTGGGGACGCATCGCCGCCATGGCCCTGGCGGCGCCGATCGTCTTCTTCGTGCTCAGTATCGTCATCGCCGTGACCATCGCGCTGTCGACCAGCGGAGATATCTTCGCGGTGACGGCCGAGCCCGCGCTGCAGCGCTCGGCGATCTATGTGCTGCAGCTTGGCGCGGGGCTCGGCGGCCTGGCCTTCGGGATCATGCTCGCCGCCCACTACGTGTTCGCCCGTCCGCTCAAGAGTTGGCTGACCGCCGCCCCAGAGTTCCGCTGGAACCTGGTGCTGTGGGGCGCGGCCCTGACCATGATCGGCGTCGGGGTGGTCATGACCGTCGACGTGGTGATCCTCGACGGCCAGTTCGAGTACCCGATCTTCGATCCGGCCTACGGCGTGAGCCTGAAGCTCGCCTATATCGCCGCTGTGGTGGTCGGCCTGTTCGTAGCGGCCACCGCCGAGGAGGTGGTGTTCCGCGGCTATCTGCTTCAGCAGACGGCGGCCCTGACGAGGCGGACCTGGCTGGTGATCGCCATCAACGCCGTCGTGTTCGCGCTCTTCCACCTGGAGTTCGACCCCACCGCCCTGGCCGCGCGAGCGCTGGCCGGCGCCGCCTTCGCCTGGGCGGCGCTGCGGCTGGGGGGCCTGGAATTCGCGATCGGCGCCCACGTCGCCACCAACCTGATGCTCGCGTTGATCCAAGGCCCCATGCTGCCCGAGGACCCCGGCGTCGCCGGAGACGTCGACGACATTCTCGGCGAGGTCGGACTGGCGCTCTACATGATCTGGGCGGTGGAGATCACCCGCCGCATGCCGCGGCTGATGGGATCTATTTCTTCTCCAGCATGAGCTGGCCTTCCTTCTTCAGCCGGCCCTTCACCTTGTCGGCGATCATGGCGAAGAAGGGCGGCAGATCGACCTCCATGCGGACGGCTTCCTCCATCACGTCCAGGCGGCCGGCTACTGCCTGGCCGACGACCTTCGCCGAAAAGCTCAAGCGGTCGCCATCCCAAGCCTTGGTCAGCTTCACGCCGTCGAACTGTTGACCCATACGGCTGATCCCATCCTCGATCCGCTTGCGCGCCTCGGCCCGGCCAAGTTCATGGGGAATGGTGACAGTGACCGGCTTGCTCATGGGGCGTCCTCCGAATTGCCCAGGCATAACGGCCAGAGAGCCTAAGCGCTCCCATCCCGCGCCATGGTCGCGGCCGGCGCGCCCTGGCCTTCAGCCTGCCGGGCGACCGCCACAGCGGCCAGCAGGATCAGCACCATCGCCGCAATCCCCAGATTGCCCCAGAAATCGCGCCGAGCCTCGCGCCGCCAGCCGGGCGCTTGCCGCTCATGCACCGCCGATCTCCCCCGCGCGGGCGGCGTCGAGGAACCGCCTCATCGTCGGGCGCTCGTTCTCCACGGCCCAAAAGGCGCAGTAGGACAGCCACGCGCTCTCGCTCTCCAGCGGTCGGGCGCAGACGCCCGGATAGAAGGCGCCCAACGCCGATCCCCCGGCGATGGTCACGCCAAACCCCAGCGCCGTCAGATCGATCAGATTGTCACGCTGCACCGCGTAGTGAAGAAAGTTCGGCGGGCCGCCGAGCGCCCCGATAATCGCCCGCTGCAGCGCCCGGTCGCCCGCTCCGTTCCCGGCCATCAGGATCGGCGTCTCCCGCAACGCCGCAGACGAAACGCTGTTGCAGGCCGCCAGGGGATGGCCCTCGGCCATGAAGGCCATCAACGGCTCGCTCCACAGCGGCGTCGAGCGCCATCCCGGCGCGCCCGCGTCATGGAGCGCTACGGCGATATCCACACGCCGGCCCGGAAGGCGTTCGGCCATCGAGGTCTCATCGAGATCCTCGATCATCAGGTCGACCTCCGGTCGCCGTCGGCGGTATCGCCCGATCAGGTCGCGTAGCGGCCCCCAATTTAACGAACAGGCGACCCCGAGGGTCAGCCGCTCGCGCCGGCGCGGCGTCCGCCACGCCGAGATCGGCGTCGTATAGGTGCGGTAGGAAAGGTCCATGGTCAGGCCGCCTCGCGCAGGTGGCTGACCGCTCGCCGCGCCACCAGCACATTGCGATGCGCCCCGGAAAGCCGTCGAACCACGTGAAAGCCGTGGGCCCGGAACACCGCCTCGACAACCCCGTCATTGGCGGCAGGCGCCTGGGCGGTCTGGACGATCATCACCCCGCCCTCGCGGACATGAGGGCCCCGGTCCAGCAGGTCGGCCAGCCAGGCGCCCGTCGCGGTGTGCGCCACCAGCAGCGCCTCGGCGTCGTCGGCGGGGGAGCGGCGGCCGGCCTGCAGACAGCCGACCCGTTCATAACCCCGCCGGCAGAGCCACAACAGCGCCGACAGACTGCCGGGACCGGTGACGCGGATATTGCTGACGGGCCGCAAGCCGGCTTCGGCGAGCAGTTGGGACAGGCTGATGCTTGAGTGGAAAGTCTCTTGCGACATGATCGCCTCTATCGAGGAAACGCTGGCCAGCGCTCGGCTTGGCCATCTCCTGCAGCATGGCGATCGTCGCGTAAGGGTTCGATACGGAAGACGGCGCGGCGCATAAGGCCGGCGTCAAGATCAAGGAACAAACAGCATCCGCCGGCGCTTTACGGATCAGGACCAGAAAGGCTCGCCGTGTCCCGCTCAAAGCGCATCCTGATCGCTCTTGGCCTGTTGGTGGGCGTCGCCTTGGTAGCGACCGAGGCCCAAGCCACCAACGCCGTGTGCCGTGGATCGGCGCCGGCCATAGGGGCGCAGATCAAAGGGCCGGTGCTTCACGTCATTGATGGAGAGCGGATGTGCGTCGCTCTGGAACCGTCACCCAGCACGTGGGTGGAAGTGCAGGTCCTGGACCCGCGCGTGGTGCGCGCCTCGACGGCCGATGACGCCAGACGCCGCTTGATGGCCGCGGCTTTCGCGCGCGATGCAGTCTGCGTGATAACCGGGTCGTATGGCGGTCGGGCCACCGCCGCCTGCATGATCGAGGGCGAGCAACTAGGCGCTCGCCTCAACCAACCTGAAATCGCCAAGGCCGCGCAGATCTGGCGATAACCGCCCCGCCCACGCGTTCCGCGTAAGTCGATGCATGGCCGGGACAAAGCCCGGCCACGACGAACCGATGGGAGAGGAGGCCGGCCCTATGCTTCTTGGATCGCCGACAGCTTCCAGGCCTGGCCCGGATTGCGGACGAAAGTCCACAGTTCAGTCGTTTCGGTGACGGCGTTGGGATCGCCCTCGACGACGGCGCCGCTCTCGCGATCAACCATCCAGTCACGGCTGGAATAGCGCAGGGCCGCAGTGGCGTATTCGACGTCGCCTTCGCGCCAGGCCTCGGCCACATCGCCCTCCAGCATCTGGACGTCGCTGACCTGGTTGCGGACGCCGCGGGTCGCGTTCTGGCTGAGTTCCTCGGCCAGATAGCTCATGATCTCAGGCGTGCTGCGCTCGCGGATCGCGGCGTAGTCCTCGCGGCCGAAGGCTTCCTGGACTTCACGCAACATGCGCTCGAAGACCTCACGATCGGAGGTCTGCACGCCAAAGTCCTGGCCGGCATAGGGCGTGGCGCTGGGCGCATAGCCGCCCGAGGCCGGTTGCTGAACCTCGAACGGCGAGCGGAAGCTGGTGTTGCCCGCCGCGGCCATCGGGCCAGCCGCCGCGGCGGTGGCCGGACGACGACGATTGGCGAAGAACTTGAAGATCAACATGCCCGCCAGGGCGAGCAGGGCGATCTGCAGGATGCCGCCCATGGCGCCGGCCAGGCCGGCGCCGAAACCGTGGCCCAGCAGCATGCCGATTAGACCGCCGACCATAAGGCCCTGGAAGAGCGGGTTGCCGAGAATGCCGCCACGCTTGGGCGCGTTCATCGGATTGGCCGTTTGCGGACGCGCCGCGTTGGCCGCGCCAGGCTGGGCGGCCTGGGGCGAGGTCATGGAACGTTGGACCGGCGCGGTCTGGGTGGGAGCGGTCTGGGTGGGCGGCGGCGCGCTATGGGTGCGGGCGCCCCGGCTGCCGAAGCTTCCACCGCGACGGGCGTCCGCTTCGGACGCGAGCGACAGGCCCATCACGAGCGATAGGCCAAGGACGGCGGCGACTTTCGGCAACTTCAAGACACGTTTCCTTCGATTGTTTGGGCTCTATGTCGGGTGTCGAGACCCAACTTTCCAGGGCCCAACGGTAATTTGACCTTAGCCGTGCGGCTTTAGCTTCAGCGCCACATAGAGCGCGCCCTCACCGCCGTGGCGCTGATGGGCCTCCGAAACCCCGGCGACGACCCCACGCAGGGCCGGCGAAGCGAGCCATTCCGGGGCTCGCTTGCGCAACACCCCGCCGCCCCGCGCGCCCTTGCCGGTGATCACCAGCACCGCGCGGTAGCCATCGTCCCAAGCCCGCAGCACAAAGGCTTCGAGCGCGGCCTGAGCGCGTTCCTGATCCAAGCCGTGCAGGTCGATACGAGCCCCGATCGGGTCGCGCTCCTTGGCGATCCGATGTTTGCGGCGCGGCTCGATGTCCCGTTCACCACTATTGCGCAGCAGCGGAGAGCCAGCACGCGGCGGGCCCTTGACCAGTTCACCGACCGTAAAGGGCGCGCCGTCCCATACGGGAACCGGGAGTGGAGCAGGGGTCCTGGCCTGCGGCTTCGCAACAGGCGTCGGCGCGGCCACGGTTTCAGGCGGCGGCGCCTTGCGGCCCGGCTTGCGGTGGACGGTGGCTGCGACCATCGACCAGAGCTTCTGCTCCTCAGGCCGGATGGGCCGTTTCACCGGTTCGGGCCGACCTTCGGGACCAGGCGGTGCATCCGCAAGGTATGGCGCACGCGTCCGGCCTCGGCGCCGGCGCTGGGACCATGGCCCATATAGAGGTCGGCGCGCACCGGCCCCTTGATCGCCCCGCCCATGTCCAGGGCCATCACCGTCCGGCGATAGGTCGGGAAGGCGCCCGAGAGGGTAGGGGCCACACCATCGATGAAGAAGATCTCGCCCAGATTATTGCGCGCGGTGTCGACCGCGATGGCTCGGCCGGGGGGCAACGGAATACCGGCCGCGCCGACCGGCTGGCGACCATCGTCCGGCGCCAACGTGAAGAACACATAGCGGGGATTGAGGCGCATCACCTCATCGGCGCGCGGGCCGCGGTTGTCGGCCAGCCAGGCCCGGATCGCGTCGCCCGACGTGTTGTTGGCCGGCAGCAGACCGCGATCGCGCATGGGATTGGCGATGCCGACGAAGGTTCGCCCGTTCGTCGCGGCGAACACCGCCTTGGTCCGGCGCCCGTTCGGGTAGGTCAGGACGCCCGATCCCTGGATCTGGAGGAAGAACAGGTCCTCGGGCCGCATCCAGGCCAAAGCCTGGCCCGGCGACGTGGACTCGATGGCGGCGCGGTCGGGATAGGCGGCCATCTTTCCGTCCGGCGCGCGACGCAGCGCGTCCTTACCCGGTATGCCCGAGCCCACCAGGTCGGCGGGCTTGCCCCGAACGGGCGCGGAAAACTCAGCGCTCGCCCGGTCGCGGGCCTCATATTCCGGAGAGAAGTAAGCGGTCAGGACGCCCTCGCCGACCAGCAGTTCCGGTCGGAAGCTCTCCTCGAAGAACGCGCGAGCGCGCGGGCCGTCCAGGGGGCCGATGGCGCGGGCCCGGCGGCAGATCTCGCCCATGGCCGGATCGCGGGCCACGCCACAGGTGGTGCGGAAGGCCTCATAGCCGGCGGCGTGATCGTCCTGCGCCCAGCCCGGCAGTTCGGCGAAGGTTTCGGGGCGCGCCGGGGTCGGCATCGGCTGCGTCGGGGTGGGGCGCGGCGGCTGCGGGCGCGGACCGGGCGGCGGCACCGCTTTCGGCGTCACGCACGCGGCCAGGGCCAGGGTCAGCATCAGGGCTGGAACAAGCTTCAGCTTGCCCAGATGGCCGTTAAGCCCCTGCGTCATGCGTCGAGAAACCAAGATCGCCCCCGGGATTGAATCAGAGGTCCCGGCATGGCCGGGATTTCAGGTGTTTTCTAGCCTCCCGTTCGGGGCGGGAAAACGGCGAGCCGGCCCTTCTAGGCCTCGGCGGCGTCCACGTGGACGAGAATCCAGTTCGGGTCACGGCTCTTCAAGCTGCGCTCGAAGGTCCACAGCTCGGCGGTGCGCTTGTCGTCGACCGCCTCGCCTTCCGGGCCCTTGGTGCGGCTGCGGAACTCGGCCAGGAAGCGCACGGTGATCCGGGCGACGTCGTCGTGCAGGTCCGCACGTTCCAGATCCGCGCGCGGCGGATGCAGGAATTCGACGCTTTCGGTGACGCCCTTCGCCTCGCGGTCGGCCAGGACGGACTCGAACGAGGCCATCACCGGCGAGGCCAGCAGGTTCTTCAGCGTCTCGCGATCGCCGGCGGCGAAGGCGCGAACCACCATCTCATAGGCGCTCTTGGAGCCTCCGAGGAACCGCGACAGGTCGAACGAGGGGTCATGGTGCTTGATCGCCGGCAGGCCGGTAAGGCCCACGCCGTCATCGGCAGGATCGAGCGTCGGCGCCTGGCGTCCGCCGCTAGTAACGGCGTCAGCAGCAGGCGTGTCCTCGGGCTGCCGTCCCACGCGCCGACCCAGCACTGCGTAGAGCTGGTAGAGCACGACCCCGGCCAGGCCGGCGAAAATGATCAGTTCTAGGACTTGCAACTTCTTGGGGCTCGCTGGACGTTGAACATTCAATATAGGGCAGCGACACGCCCTCGTCAGGGGGCGACGTTGCCACGGCTTAGGCCACATGTTAGCAGCCCGCGCCACAACAGGACGTGAATGACCGTCCAATCAACCGGATTTTCCTCAATATGACCGATACCGACGCCGCCGGCCCCGAGACCAACGGAGCGGATGCGCCCGAACCCGGCATCCGCATCCTGGCCCAGTTCGTCCGCGACCTGTCCTTCGAGAATCCCCGTGCGCCGGAAACCCTGCGCGCCCAGAACACCACCCAGCCGCAAATCGAGATGGGCGTCGAGATGAACGCCCGGGGCCGCGAAGACGGTCTGTTCGAGGTCGACCTGAAGCTCTCGGCCCGCGCCACGCGCGATGACGGCCCGGTCTTCCACGTCGAGCTGCTCTACGGCGGCGTCTTCCAGATCACCGGCGTCAGCCAGGAAGAACTGGAACCTGTCCTGCTGGTCGAGTGCCCGCGCTTCATGTTCCCGTTCGCCCGCCAGATCATCGCCGGCGTCACCGCCGACGGCGGCTATCCGCCCTTCATGCTGGACCCGATCGACTTCGGCGGGGTCTACGCCGCGCGCAAGGCGCAGGGCCTGGGCGGCGAGACGGTCGGCAACGCCTAGTCATTCCTGTCTTCCCCCGTCCGGCCAGCGGCTAGGCGGGGGAAGCGGTCTATTTTCTACGTCTTTTCAAAGACTCGGTGACGATTGATGGCCGAGCTGCAAACCGCGCGCCTTCGGCTCCGCGCCGCGCGCGAAGATGACCTCGCCGACCTCCACGCCGTCCTCGGCGATCCCGAGGCGATGCGCTTCTGGTCCACGCCCGCCCACCAAGATCTCCAAACGACGCGCGCGTGGCTGCAGGACATGATCGCCGCCGCACCCGGGGTCAGCCACGACTTCGTGGTCGAGCACCAAGGCGTGGTGATCGGCAAGGCCGGTTTCTACCAGCTGCCGGAAATAGGCTTCATTCTGCATCGCGATTATTGGGGACGCGGCCTCGCCCGCGAGGCCCTGACGGCGGTGATCGCCAGCGTGTTCGCTAGCTATCCGATCGATCAGATCATCGCCGACGTCGACCCTCGAAACGCCGGGTCTCTGGCGGTGCTCACCCGGCTGGGCTTCGTCGAAACAGGCCGCGCTGAACGCACTTTCCTGGTTGGCGAGACTTGGTGCGACAGCGTTTACCTGGCCCTTCAGCGCCCCTAACAGGCGGGTGACCTAGGGTTTCGCCGAATGGCAACCCTCCCGCATCCGCGCATTCATAGGCTCCCAAAGATCACGGGAGGCCTTCGCGCCCATGAGCAAAGCCAGTCCCCTGGAGGCGGCCCGAGAGTGGCTGGGGTCCGGCGCCTTGGTCGTCTTCAGCGGCCGGGTGCTCGCCGCCATCGCTATCGTCGGGGCGACCTACCTGCTGGTTCAGGTGATGCAGCTCGGGCTCGAGCGCCTGCGTCGCCGGGCCAAGATCGGGTCGCCGCTGATCTACATCGTCGAGAAGGTCGTCGGTTACGCCCTGCTGGTGGCCGGACTAATCGCGGGCCTGGCCACGCTTGGCGTCGATCTCAACTCCTTCACGGTGTTCGCCGGCGCCATCGGGGTCGGCGCCGGCCTTGGCCTGCAAGGCGTCGTGAAGGAATTCGTCTCAGGCCTGGTGCTGATCTTCGACCCCGCGATCCAGGTCGGCGATTTTATCGAACTGGAGAGCGGCCTGCGGGGCGAAGTGGTCGAGGTCGGCCCGCGCGCCACCCGCCTGCGCACCAATGACGACCTCAACGTCGTCATCCCGAATTCCAAGTTCATGCAAAGCCAGGTGATCAACTGGACCTACAATGATCAGACCGGCCGCATCCATGTGGCTTTCTCGGTCGCCGAAGAAACCGACAAGGCGCTCGTGCGCGACGTGGTGATGGCCGCCGCCCACGCTTTGCCCTTCACCGCGCCCGACCGGCCGGACCGCAAGACCCAGGTGTGGTTGACGAGCTTCAGCGGGGAGGGTCTGGATTTCGAGCTCATCGTCTGGCCCACCCTGGAGTCCTCGCGCCATCCATCCTCACTCCGCGCGGCCTATACCTGGGCGGTGCATGAAGCCCTGCACACCGCTGGGATCGAGAACTCATCGCCTCAACTCGACCTGCGCCTGCGCAGCCTCTTCGGCCAGGAGGGCGACCGTGCCTTGCAGGCGCTCGACATGGCGGACCGGCGAAAGGTCGCCCGACGCGAACCCTCCGTCGAGCGTGCGCCTAACGACGCGGCCGCCGCGGTGTTCGATGACGCCGTCCGTAACAGCCGAGCGCGCGACGCCGAACCCCGGCGGCGCGAGAAGCAGGCCTGACCCCCTGGGCGACGACAAACTCGCGCCATCAATCTCGTTCAGGCTTGACCAATGAGCTTCACGCGACACGCCGCCGCGATCCTGGCCGCCGCCCTGTTGTCGATCCCGGTCAGCGCAGCGGCCCAGCAGGTCGCGGCCTTTTCTCGCCACGACAACCGGTTCTTCGTCGACTGCATGGTCGATCGCGTGCTTGAGCTGTGCCAGCTCGATACCGGCTCATACGGCGTCGGCCTGCGTCCCCGGCCGGAATTTGAAGCCTATCCCGCCGAAGGCGTCGGCGGGGTGATGGGCGCCAGCGGCCGGCCCCTGCCAACCCGCGAAGTCCGGCTCGGCGCCCTGAGTTTTGGCCAGTTCAAGCTGCAGGACGTCCCGGCGGCGGTATCTGACAGCCCTTTCGACCACAGCATCATCGGCCTGGAGTATTTCCAGCGCCTGGGCGCCTTCACTTTTGACTTCCGGCGCAACGAGTTCCGCCGCGGATGGCCCGCCTCGAGCCGCTCATGCGCCGAGCCGTTCGAGGTCACGACCCGGATGATCCGCGTGCCGGTCGATCTGCCGGGCGTTCACGTCAAGGCGGCCTGGGATACCGGCGCCAGCACCACCGTCGGCGACGCGGCTTTCATCGCCGCCCACCCGGAGGTCTTCCGGTTCGTGCGCAAGCTACCGCCGGGCGCGGATGCGACCTCCACCGGGATGCCCGTCAGCCTCTATGTCGCCAGCAAGCTTTCGTTCTGCGGCCGCGATTTCCATGACGTCGCCGTGGTCGCCGTCGACATGTCCCGCTCCAAGGCCCTGGTCCCCGACTTTCCCGACCTCACCCTCGGCGCCAACCTGATGGTGGGCGACAGTTGGTCCTTCGACTTCGCCGATCGCAGCTGGGCGTACGGACGCGGCTCCTAGAACAGAGCGGCGAGCTAGACCCCCTAGGCGCCCCCCGCGAGATGGGTTCATCTAGCAAAGGTTGAACCCTCTCAGACTACAAGCGCCGGGAACTCGCCAGCAAGGGATGCGCAGGCCGTCCTGCGCAAGTCGGACGTGACGCTGCACTCCTCGTCAAAAGAACAGCGCCTGCTGCTGGCCTCGATGTCGGTCACGATCATCCTGGCCCTCACCAGCATCGGGTTTGGCCTATGGATCAGCTCCAAGTCGGTGATGTTTGACGGCTTCTACGATCTCATCGACGCCGCCATGACCGGCGCGGCCCTATTGATCGTGCGACTGATCTCCCGGGGCGATGATGAGCGCTTCCAGTACGGCTACTGGCATCTGGAGCCGATGCTGGCCCTGCTGAACGGCCTGATCCTCGCCTTCGCCTGCGTCTATGCGTTCATCGACGGCCTCAATGGGCTGATCGTCGGCGGCCGCGAGCTACAGTTTGGCGTCGGCGCGATCTACGCCGGCGTCAGCAGCGTCATCAACTTTGCCTTCTTCGCCTATGTTCGCAGCTCAGCCCGGCATCTGGGTTCGCAGATGCTCGATGTCGACGCCCGCTCCTGGCTGATGGGCGGGGTGCTCAGCGCCGGCCTCTGCCTCAGTTTCATGGTTGGGGGATTGCTCACCCAGACGGGGGCCGCCCGGTTGGCGCCCTATGCCGACCCGTTGATCTTGTTGATCATCGCCCTGTGCCTGTTCCCGTTCCCGCTGATGACCATCTGGAAGGCGGGCCGCGATATTCTGATGATCACCCCGAGCGACCTGGACGAGAAGATCCATCAATTGGCCAAGGAAGTCGCCGAACGGCACGGCTTCGTCGACTACGACTCCCATGTCGTCAAATCGGGCCGCCAACAGTTCATCGAGATCGGCCTGGTCGCACCCTCGGGCGACACCGAGACGAATTTCGAGCGGCTGGATGCGATACGGGCCGAGATCGCGGCGGCCATGGGCGCCGCAAGCCCCGGCTATTGGCTCACCGTCGACTTCACCGCCGACAAGCGCTGGATCTGAGACGTCTCAGAGCCCGTGCTTTTTCCAGAGCTCGTCGTTCTTCACGACATTGCGGATGAAGCTGGCGTGCAACTCACGCTCAGCATCGGTCGAGCGGAAAGGCAGGGGGCGCGGGCGAGCGCCATAGGACCCGGCCTTGGCGATGGCGACGGCCTGGGCGGCCATCGCATGGGTGGTCAGTTCCAAGGTCAGGGCGCGGCCGCCCTTCAGTTCCAGATAGACCCCGGCCAGCAGCCGGGCGTCGATCAAGGCGCCGTGCTTTTCGCGGTCGCTCAGCGAAATCTTGAAGCGTTTGCACAGTGCGTCGAGCGAGTTGTGCATCCCCGGAAACTTCTTCCGGGCGATGGCCAGGGTGTCGATCCACCGTTCTTCGGGCAGGGGGGCCAGGCCCAGGCCCTGCAGTTCGTAATTCACGAAGGTGCGGTCGAAGGTGGCGTTGTGGGCGATGATCGGCGCGTCGCCGACGAAATCGAGGAAATCCTGATGGATCTCCTTGTCACGAAACTTGGGCTTGCCTCGCAGAAACGCGGCCGACAGGCCGTGGACCTTCTCGGCCTCGGGCGGCATGTCGCGTTCGGGGTCGATATAGACGTGGAAACTCCGCCCGGTGGGCAGGTAATCCTCGATCTCCAGACACGCCAGTTCGACCAGCTTGTGGCCCATCTGCGGCTCGAAGCCCGTGGTTTCGGTGTCGAGAACGATCTCACGCGCCATACGGTCTAGATCGCCTTATTTGGTCTGACCATCAAGGGAGGCGAGACGTCGCGGCGGCCTTCGCTGTGGATCACGCATGACGGCTATGATCTCGGTCACCTGCGTGCGCGCCGGCTCAAGACCACGCCCGGTGTCGACCACGAAATGGGCCCTGGCCCGCTTTTCGCTGTCATGCATCTGCCGCGCGAGGATGGCGTCGAGCCGATCCGGCGTCATGCCTGGCCGAGCGAGAACCCGCTCGCGTTGCTGGCTTTCCGGCGCGGAGACCACCACCACGGCGTCCATGTTCGCTTCGCCGCCAGTTTCGTAGATCAGCGGAATATCCAGCACGACCATATCGGCGCCGGCCTCTTCCGCGGCCTTGAAGAATTGCACGCGATCAGCCCCGACCAGGGGATGAACGATCTTGTTCAAGCGACCCATCGCCTCGTCGTCGCCCAGAACCCGTGTCCGCAGCGCCTCGCGATCGACGGCGCCGTCCTTGGTGACGCCCGGAAAAGCCGCCTCCAGCGGCGCCACGGCCGCCCCGCCAACCAGATAGAGATCAGCCACGGCGGCGTCGGCGTCATAGACCGGCACCCCAGCCTCGCGGAACATCGCTGCGGTCGTCGACTTGCCCATGCCGATCGAGCCGGTCAGTCCGATAATCAACATCTCAGAGTCCCAACGCTTTAAGGGCCAACGCGCGTACATCGACGCTTTGCGGCGGCGCCTGACCATAGAATGCCTCGAATGACGGGACCGCTTGGCCGATCAACATCGCCAGACCGTCGACCGTCTGCCGGCCCAACCCTTCAGCTTGCGCCAGGAACGGGGTCTTCAGCGGCTTGTAGACCATGTCCATGATGACCGCGGCTGACGGCGTGGCCTCCAGCGGCAGGTCCAGCGCCGGCGAACCGGACAGACCGGCTGAGGTGGCGTTCACTACGGCGATAGCGCCCTCGAAAGCCTTGGCCGCTTCATTCAGGGCGAAAGCCGTAGCGCCTAGGGGCCCTGCAATGTCCTGCGCCTTGGCCAGGGTTCGGTTGACGATCCGAACCTCGGGGCATCCGGCTTCGACAAAGGCCGCCGCCGCGCCGCGCGATCCGCCGCCCGCGCCCAGGACAACCACCGGCCCGGCCTTGGGATCGAAACCCGACGCCTGCTCGGCGAAGGCCCTCAACATGCCAAGGCCGTCAGTGTTGTCGGCCAGGACTGTTCCATCCTCGCGGAAGACCAGAACATTGGCGGCGTCGGCCGCCCGCGCCCGAAACGTCGCCTCGTCGGCCAAGGCCAAGGCCTCACCCTTGAAAGGCAGGGTGACGTTCAAGCCCGACACGGATCCCCCACGGAGGGACTCCACAAAGGCGGTGAAGCGCCCCGGCTGAACCGAAAAGGGGACATAGACTCCATCTACGCCGGCCGCCCCGAGCCAGGCGTTATGCAGGATCGGGCTCATGGAGTGGCTGATCGGCCGGCCCACCACGCCGGCGACCCGCGTCGCGCCTGAAATACTCATGCCTCAAGCACGCCGTGGCGGCGGAACAGATCGAGCAGACCCATCAGGGGCAGGCCGAGAATGGCGAAGTAGTCGCCCTCGATCTTCGAGAACAGCTGCGCGCCCGGGCCTTCCAGCCGATAGCAGCCCACCGAGCCGAGGGCTTCTTCGCCCTCAAGCTCCAGATAGCTGGCGAGGAACGCATCGGAGAAATCGCGCATGGTCAGGGTGGCCGAGACGATCTCGCGCCAGATCGGCGCCCCGTCCTTGGCCACCACCACCGCCGAATGCAGCTTGTGCGGCTTGCCGCGCATGGTTTTCAGCCGCTCGGCGGCCGCTTCCACCGTTTCGGCCTTGTCGTAGAGCTTGCCTTCGAATTCCAACGTCTGGTCGGACCCGATCACGAAGCCAGGCTTGGACCGCGACACCTTGATCGCCTTCAGTTCGGCCAGGGCGTCGGCCACGTCGCGGGGGGTCGCGCCCTCCGCCAGCATGGCGTTCTTCACCGCGTCCTCATCGACGCCGGCCACCGACACTTCGAACGGGACGCCTGCGCCGGTCAGCACCGCGCGGCGCGCGGCGCTCTTCGACGCCAGGATAATCTGCGTGCTCAACCCAGCACCTCCACCTGTCCGTGGCCGCCGTGCAGCAGGTTCAGCACCGCCGCGGCCGTTTCCTCGACGCTGCGGCGAGTGACGTCGATCACCGGCCAGCCCTGGCGCTCATAGAGCCGGCGAGCCTTCACCGTCTCCTCGCGCACCGCTTCGATGTCGATATAGGTGGATTCCCGGTCTTCCTTGAGGCTCAGCAGCCGGTTTCGGCGGATCTGGATCAGCCGGTCAGGAGAAATCGTCAGCCCGACCACCAAGGTGTTTTTCAGCTCGAACAGCTTTTCGGGCGGCGGCCGGGTCGGCACCAGGGGCACATTGGCCGCCCGCACGCCGCGATGGGCCAGATAGATGCAGGTCGGCGTCTTTGAGGTTCGCGACACCCCGACCAGCACCACGTCAGCCTGCTCCAGATCTTGCCCACCCTGGCCGTCGTCATGGCCGATGGCGTAGTTCAGCGCGTCCATGCGGTTGAAATAGTCGTTGTCCAGCGCGTGCTGCACGCCGACCCGGCGGCTGATCGAGGCGCCGAGATAGCGCTGCAGCGATGAGACCAACGGGTCGAGCGCGGCGATGCACGGCATATCGAGCCGCCGCACTCCCTCTTCCAGCGCCGTCCGCAGCTGATCATCGACGATGGTGTGGATGACGACGCCCGGCGCCTCCTCGATATCGGTCAGAGCCCGCTCGAGCTGCCGCGGCGAACGCACCAGCGCGTAGATATGTTCGATCGGCAGGACGTTCTCGAACCGGGCGCAAACGGCGCGCGCCATGGCGTTCAGCGTCTCGCCGGTCGAGTCCGACACGAGATGGACGTGGAAATAGGTCGCGACGCGCGGTGTCGAGGTCATGGGCCTCTTGGGGCTGCAAGGACGAAGTGCGGAATCTGGGCGGGAAAACTGGGGATGAAAGAGTCGATACCTTCTTAACGAAGGAGGACTGCTTTGTGGAATAGCCGGCGCCGTGGCGAGGGCCCTGTGCACGGGCGGGAGGAAGTCAGGAGTTTGCCGCCTGCTCGTCCACTGGAACGATGGTTAAGATACTATGAACAGGGGTGTTGGCGATTGGGCCGTGAATGACTCCGGTTCGTCAAAGTTAACTCCCCGTTAACCTACTAACGAAAGGTAAATGGCGTCAGGGCCCGCGCGGTTGTCCCCGCAATCCACAAGGTTGTGCGCGGAGGGCGCGTTAACCACCAATCGCCTTGTTGATAAGGGGTTGCGGCGGTATGGCCGGCGAAAGTTGTCCCCGTATGTCCACGGCCCTACTCCTTCCTCAACATCCAATATCTAGATTCTTATTAGGAAGAAGGCAGGCGGGCGGCGCACATGGGCTTGAGCGTGGGGCCTTAAGCCGGTTTAACGGCGCTCATGTCAGAAGGTTCAAAACCGCGCCTCTTGAGGGCGCTCGCCGGTGAAACCCTGGATAGGCCGCCGGTCTGGTTCATGCGTCAGGCCGGAAGGTCGCTTCCGGAGTACCGTGAGCTTCGCACCCGGGCTCCGGACTTCATCGCGTTTTGCCACAATCCCGAGATGGCGGCCGAGGCCACGATGCAGCCGATGCGGCGGTTCCCGCTGGATGCTGCCATCGTGTTCGCCGACATCCTGCTGATCCCGCGTGCGCTCGGCCAGGAGGTCTGGTTCGAAGCCGGCGAGGGTCCCAGGCTTGGGGAACTGCCGTCGATTGAATCAATGGCCGACCAGATTGAAGCCTCGACAGGACGGCTGTCGGCGATCGGTGAGACCCTTTCACGGGTCCGGGCGGAGTTGGAGCCTGATCGCGCTCTGATCGGCTTTGCCGGCGCGCCCTGGACCGTGGCGACCTATATGATCGAGGGCAGGGGCTCGGATCGCTCCGGCGCCCGCACCTACGCCTATCAGAACCCCGAAAAGCTCGATCGCCTGATCGACGTGCTGGTGGAGTCAACCGCGCGCTATCTGGTGATGCAGGCGAAATCCGGCGCCCAGGTGCTGAAGCTTTTCGAAAGCTGGGCTGAAGGCCTGGCCGAGGACGTCTTCGAACGCATCGTCATCAAGCCGCATGCCGCGATCATCGAGAAGGTCCGGGCCGCTGGCGTCGACACCCCGTTCATCGGCTTCCCGCGCGGAGCCGGCGCCCTGGTGGAGAACTATGCAGCCAAGGTCCCGGTCAACGCGGTGGCGCTGGACACCCAGGCCTCGGCCGCGCTCGGCCAAAAGATCCAGGCCGGGGGCAAGACTATCCAAGGCGCGCTCGACAATCTGTTGCTTCGCGCCGGCGGACCGGCCCTGGACGCCCGGGTCGACGCCTTGATCGAGCAGTGGAGCGGCGGTCCCTACATCTTCAATCTCGGCCACGGCGTCATGCCCGACACCCCCATCGAGCATATCGAACGCACGATCCGGCGGGTGACCGGCAAGTGAGCAAGCTGGCCGTCGTTCTGTTCAACCTCGGCGGCCCCGATGGACCGGATGCGGTGCGTCCGTTCCTGGAGAACCTGTTCAAGGATCCGGCGATCATCACCTTGCCGGCGATCGCCCGGATCCCGCTGGCCAAGTTTATCTCCTCGCGTCGCGCCGAGATGGCCAAGGCGAACTACGCGATCATGGGCGGCGGCTCGCCACTGCTGCCCGAGACCCTGAAGCAGGCTCGCGCGCTGGAGGCGTCCCTCGCCGAGGCTGATCCGTCGCGCGAGACGCGGGTCTTTGTCGCCATGCGCTATTGGAAGCCGTTCGCGGCCGAGACCGCCAAGGAGGTCGCGGCCTTCGCACCGGACGAAATCGTGCTGCTGCCGCTCTATCCGCAGTTCTCGACCACGACGACGGCCTCGTCGCTGAAGGATTGGGGGCAAGCCTACAAGGGACCGGGCCGCACCCGCACCGTCTGCTGCTATCCGACCGAACCTGGCCTCACCGACGCTCACGCCAAGCTGATCCGCGAAACCTGGGAGGCGGCTGGCAGCCCGACCAACGTGCGCCTGCTGTTTTCCGCCCACGGCTTGCCCGAGAAGGTAATCGAGGCTGGTGATCCCTATCAGGCGCAAATCCAGGCGACGGCTCAGGCGGTGGCCATGCGTTTGCCCGAGCTCACCGACTGGAACGTCTGCTACCAAAGCCGGGTCGGGCGGTTGAAATGGATTGGTCCGTCGACGGACGATGAGATCCGCCGTGCGGCGGCTGACGGCAAAGGCGTGCTGATCAGCCCGATCGCCTTCGTCTCAGAGCATGTCGAGACCCTGGTCGAGCTCGATCACGAGTATGCCGAGCTGGCGCGTCAACTCGGCTGTACGCCTTATCTCCGGGCCGCGACCCCCAGCACCGAGCCGGCCTTTATCCGTGCTTTGACACGGGCGACCACCCAGGCGTTGGCGCGCAATAGCGACCTAGCCCCACACGGCGCGTGGCGTTGCCCCGAAACCTATGGCAAATGCGCCTGTCGAAACGAGGCGAGGGGAGCCGCAGCGTGAACTACGATCTGCTCAGAGGCCTGCACATCATCGCGGTGATTGCCTGGATGTCGGGGATGATGTACCTGCCCCGCCTCTACGCCTACCACACCGAGACGGCGCCTCCCGGCAGCGAGTTCGACGAAAAGTTCCTGGTCTGGGAACGCAAGCTGCTGAAAATCATCATCAATCCATCGATGATCCTGGTCTGGATCCTCGGTGTGAGCCTGATATTCTGGCACGTCCATTCGGCGAAAGAGGGCTGGGGCTTCCTGCTGCAGCCGTGGATGATCGTGAAGCTGGTGGCGGTGTTGTTCATCTCTGGCTGGCATGGCTTCCTGGCCGGCTCCTACAAGAAGTTCCTGGCGGGGCAGCGTCCGAAGTCGGCGAAGTTCTGGCGGGCCACCAACGAGCTGCCGTTCATCGCAGCGATTATCGCCGTGCTCGCCGTGACCCTTCAATTCGGTCACCGCTGACCCCATCTAGAGGCGAGGTCGCCACGCCAATCTGGCGTGGCCACGCTTGACCGGAGCCCGCGCATGTGGTTCCGGTCTCCTTACGTGTCGACGAATTTCGTAGATACGCCCCGCCTTTTTCCGTGCGCCGCGCGCTTAACCAGCAGCAGCGGCCCGGCCCTCGAAACAAATCCGGCGTCGCAAAACGCCTCCAACGATTCTCTCCGCGCCCGAGAACCGCTCGGCTGACGGAGCCTATCTCAGAGTAATTTCATGACTGAAGACACCCCCACCGACGTCCCCGCCGAAGACGGCGCCGTCGAAGCCGCTGAAGCCCAGGAAGTCGTCCTGGAGACCGCGCAGCTCGACGCCGGCGCTGAGGCCGACGAAGACGACGAACCTTCCGAGGTCGCCGCGGCCATCGCCGCCATGGGCCTGACCCGGATGTCGCTCCAGGAGCTGAAGGACAAGTCGCCCGCCGACCTGCTCTCCTTCGCCGAGACGCTGGAGATCGAGAACGCCAACTCCATGCGCAAGCAGGACATGATGTTCGCGATCCTCAAGGCCCTGGCCGAGGAAGGCATCGCCATCTCCGGTTCCGGCACGCTGGAAGTGGTTCAGGACGGCTTCGGCTATCTGCGCAGCCCGGAAGCCAACTACCTGTCCGGCCCGGACGACATCTATGTCAGCCCTTCGCAGATCCGTAAGTTCGGCCTGCGCACCGGCGACACCGTCGACGGCGCCATCCGCGCCCCGCGGGAAGGCGAGCGCTATTTCGCCCTGGTCAGCGTCGACCAGATCAACTTCGAGAACCCCGAAAATGTCCGCCACAAGGTCCTGTTCGACAACCTGACCCCGCTCTATCCCGATGAGCGGCTGAACATGGAAATCCAGGATCCGACCCTGAAGGACCGCACCGGCCGGGTCATCGACATCGTCGCCCCGCTCGGCAAGGGCCAGCGCTGCCTGATCACCGCCCCGCCGCGGGTCGGTAAGACGGTGATGCTGCAGAACATCGCCAAGTCGATCGAGACCAACCACCCTGAGTGCTATCTGATCGTCCTGCTGATCGACGAACGCCCGGAAGAAGTGACCGACATGCGCCGCACCGTTCGCGGCGAAGTCGTCTCCTCGACCTTCGACGAACCGGCCACCCGCCACGTGCAGGTCGCCGAAATGGTCATCGAGAAGGCCAAGCGCCTCGTCGAACATAAGCGCGACGTGGTCATCCTGCTGGACTCGGTCACGCGTCTCGGCCGCGCCTACAACACCGTCGTTCCGTCCTCCGGCAAAGTGCTGACCGGCGGTGTCGACGCCAACGCCCTGCAGCGCCCCAAGCGCTTCTTCGGCGCGGCGCGAAACATCGAGGAGGGCGGCTCGCTCACCATCATCGCCACCGCCCTGATCGACACCGGCAGCCGGATGGACGAAGTCATCTTCGAAGAGTTCAAGGGCACGGGTAACTCGGAAATCATCCTGGACCGCAAGGTCGCCGACAAGCGGATCTACCCCGCCGTCGACGTCATCAAGTCGGGCACCCGGAAGGAAGACCTCATCACCCCGAAGGAACACCTGCAGAAGTCCTTCATCCTGCGCCGCATCATCACGCCGATGGGCGCCCAGGACGCGATCGAGTTCCTGCTCGACAAGCTGCGGTCGTCCAAGAACAACGACGACTTCTTCCAGTCGATGAACACCTAGGGCCTACAGCCTTAGCGGACACGAAAAAGGGGCTCGCGGCGACGCGGGCCCCTTTGTTTTTGATCAAGACATTGATTTCAGGCGTGTTTCACGTGGAACGCCGCCTAATTTCTCTCCCCGTCGGGGAGAGGAGCATGCCTACGGTATCAGCAGACTCGCCCCGATCGTCTCGCGGCCTTCCAGCGCCTCGTGGGCCCGACGGGCCTCGGCGAGCGGGAAGGTCTGACCAATGTCGATCTTCACCGCTCCAGACTTGATCACCTCGAACAGGGCCGCGGCGCTCTCGTCCAGCTCGGCGGTCGTGGCTTGGTAGTCGCCCATGGTCGGGCGGGTGAAGAACAGCGAGCCGGCCATCTGCAGCCGGGACGGCGCGAACGGCGGCACGGGCCCCGACGCATTGCCGAAGCTGACGAACAGACCGCGCCGCGCCAGGCTGCCCAAAGTGCCCTCGAAGGTCGCCGCGCCGACCGAGTCATAGGCGACCGGAACGCCCTTGCCGCCGGTGATCTTCCGGACCTCGGCGGCCACGTCCTGATCGCGATAGAGGATGACGTGATCGGCCCCCAGGCTCCTGGCCCGGGCCGCCTTGTCTTCCGACCCGGCCGTGGCGATCACGGTGGCGCCCAGGTGTTTGGCCCACTGCACAAGGATCGAGCCCACACCGCCGGCGGCGGCGTGGACCAGAATGGTCTCGCCGGCTTTCACCGGGTAGCAGCGACGCAGCAGGAACTCCGCCGTCATGCCCTTCAGCATCGCCGCGGCGCCGGTGGCGGCGTCGACGCCCTCCGGCAGACGGACAGCGCGCTCGGCGACGACAGCGTGGAGCTCGGCATAGGCGCCCAGCGGCCCGGAGGCGTAGGCGATCAGATCGCCGGCCTTGAACCGGGTCACCCCTTCACCGGCCGCCTCGACCAAGCCCGCGCCTTCCATGCCGAGCCGCGACGGCAGCTTCACCGGATAGAGGCCCGAGCGATGATAGGTGTCGATGAAGTTGATCCCAATGGCCTGCTGGCGAACCAGCACCTGGCCAGGGCCCGCGACAGGAGCGGGGAGGTCGACAACCTCAAGGACCTCCGGTCCCCCGGTCGCTGTGAACTGAATGGCTTTCATCACGCCTCCAGATGTTGTTGGAAGAAGGCCAGGGTCCGGCCGCCGGCCAGCTTGGCGTCGGTCTCGTCATAGTGCTCGCCGCCCTTGCGGGCGAAGGCGTGGTCGCGGCCGGGATAGGTGTGGATCTCGATCTGCGGATGGTTCTTCAGGGTGGCCAGGATGAGGGCTTGCGCCTCCTTCGGCACGAACTGGTCTTCCTCGGCGATGTGCATCAGCAGCGGGTGAGCCTGCTTTTCGCTCTCGACCAGGTTCTTCTCAATGCCGACCCCGTAGTAGGCGACGCTGGCGTCGCTGTCGGTGCGGGTAGCGGTAAGGAAGGCCAGCAGCCCCCCCAGGCAGAACCCGACAGCGCCAACCTTGCCGTTCACCTCGGCCAGGCCGCGAACATGGTCGATGGTCGCGGCGATATCCTTGACCCCGGCCTCGACATCGAAGGCGTTGTAGAGTTCGAACGCCTTCTTCCATTCGGCTTCAGACTGATCGGTGATGTCGATACCCGGCTCGATCCGCCAGAACAGGTCGGGACAGACCGCCAGGAAGCCGGCGGCGGCCAGCTCGTCGCAGGTGTCGCGCATCACCGCATTGACCCCGAATATTTCCTGGATGACCACCACGGCGGGGGTCTGGCTTCGGCCGGGGACTTTTTCGGGTCGCGCGACATAGGCGGCGAATTGGCCGTCTTCGGTCTTGATGGTGATCGTTTCGCCCATTGGCGTCTCCCGTTTCACTAAAAAAGGCCCTCACGCCGCTACTAGCTTGTGGGACCCGGCTGCGCTCATAACAATGTGGTCAGACTCGATGTGGCGCTTGGAGGTAATCAGATGAAGATGACGATCGAAATCGACTGCTCGCCCCAGGAAGCCCGCACGTTCCTCGGCCTCCCGGACGTTACTGCTCTTAACGACAAGCTGGTGGAAGAGATGCAGAAACGCATGACCACGAACATGGCCATGGTCTCTCCTGATGAATTGATGAAGAACTGGGCGGCGTTTGGAGCCGGGGCGCAGGAACAGTTCCGCACCCTGATGTCGGCGGCCGTCGACGCGGGCATGGGCGCCAGCCGCAACAAATGACCGATACCATCTTCGCGCCGGCCACCGCTCCCGGGCGTTCAGCGGTCGCCGTCGTGCGCCTGTCCGGTCCGGCGACGGGGAGGGCGGTCACCGCCCTGGCCGGTCGTCTCCCGCGTCCGCGTCTCGCCACCTTGCGAACTCTGCGGGGACAGGACGGCGTCGCGATCGATCAGGCCCTGGTCCTCTGGTTCACAGGCCCCAAGAGCTATACCGGCGAGGATTGCGCCGAGTTCCACCTCCACGGAGGCCCAGCCGTCGTCGCCGGCGTGCTGGAGGCGCTGTCGGCGCTCGGCCTGCGTCTCGCAGACCCGGGCGAGTTCACTCGCCGCGCTTTCGAGAACGGCAAGCTCGACCTGGCCCAGGCCGAGGGCGTCGCCGATCTGATCGAGGCCGAGACTGAAGCCCAGCGCCGTCAGGCGCTAGACCAACTGGGCGGGGCGTTGGGTCATGCTCAGACCCGCTGGCGCGACGCCTTGATTGAAGCGCTGGCGATGTTCGAGGCGGCGGTGGACTTCGCCGATGAAGAAGTGCCGGCCGACGTGGCGGCCCGCGCGCGCCCTATCTTGAGCGATCTGATCGCGGAGATCGATCACGCCCTGGTCCACGTGAAACGCGGCGAGCAGGTGCGTGAAGGCTTTCGGATCGCACTGATCGGCGCGCCCAACGCCGGCAAGAGTACGATTCTCAACGCCTTGGCGGGACGCGAGGCGGCCATCGTCACCGCTACGCCCGGCACCACGAGAGATATCATCGAGGTGCCGATGCGGTTCGGCGGCTACAAGGCCCTGCTGGCCGACACCGCCGGCCTGCGTGACACCCACGACGAGATCGAGGCCGAGGGCGTTCGTCGTGCGCGGGCCTGGGCGGGGGAGGCCGACCTACGGATTTGGGTGGTGGATGGCGCGAGCGACGCCGCAGCCACCGCGCCAGAACTGCATCCGCACGATCTCTGCGTGATCAACAAGGCTGACCTGCCGGCGGGGGCTGAGACCGGCCACGCCCTGGTCGAGGCCAGGGCGTTCGGCGTGGAAGCGCTGCGGCTCAGCGCGAAGTCCTCAGACGACATCGCGGCCCTCGAACGCGCCCTGGAGACCCGGGTGGTCGACGCTCTGGCGGGGGCTGAGCTTCCGACGGCCACGCGCTTGCGTCACCGCGAGCTGCTGGCCGAGGCCCTGGAGCGCTTGCAGCGCGCCCTGATCCTGGAAGATGACCTCGAACTGGCCGCCGAAGACGTCCGCCTCGCCGGCCGCGCCCTCGACCGCATCACCGGCCGCATCGACCCCGAGGACGTACTCGACCGGGTCTTCTCCAGCTTCTGCATCGGCAAGTAGGCCCGCAAGCCCTCTCCCTCTGGGAGAGGGTTGGGTGAGGGGGCCGCGCAGCGGCCTTCCGGCCTGCCGGGTTTGATCGGGCCGTCAGCAAAGACCCTCACCTAGCCTCTCCCAGAGGGAGAGGAATAGGCCGCTGGTCAACCTTCGGCGCCAGGGCATCTTCTCCGTTGTGAGCCTATTGTGTTTCACGTGAAGCACTGCTCAGGCCCTCTCCCCCGGGAGAGGGTTGGGTGAGGGGGCCGCGCAGCGGCCTTCCGGCCTGCCGGGTTTAGTCGGGCCGTCAGCAAGACCCTGACCTAGCCTCTCCCAGGGGGAGAGGGGTGGGTCAGCGCTCTCCATCACAATGGCAGTGTTTCACGTGAAACACCCATCACCCCGATCCCGCGGCGGAATCCCACGTGAAACCCAAGCCGTCTTGCCCTATATAGCTCCAGACCGCCCCCGCCTCGCCGGGGGCGTCTTTCGTGGAGACGACAAGCTTGAGCGCCTGGGACGTCATCATCATCGGGGGCGGGCACGCCGGCTGCGAGGCCGCGGCGGCTTCCGCGCGCTTTGGGGCCAAGACCCTGCTGCTCACTCATAAGCTCGAAACCATCGGCGAGATGAGCTGCAACCCGGCCATCGGCGGGCTTGGCAAAGGCCATCTCGTCCGCGAGATCGACGCGCTTGATGGGTTGATGGGGCGGCTGGCCGACGTGGCCGGCATCCAGTTCCGGATGCTCAACCGCTCGAAGGGCGCAGCTGTCCGCGGGCCACGCTCGCAGATCGACCGCAAGCTCTATCGCGAGGCGATGCAGGCCGAGCTCGCCGCCACGCCGAACCTCAGCATCCTGGCCGAAGCGGTCGAGGACCTGATCGTGTTGGACGGCGTGGTTCAAGGCGTGGTCGGCGCCACGGGAAACGAGTACCGCGCGGGAAGGGTGGTCCTGACGACGGGGACCTTCCTCAAGGGGATTATCCACCAGGGCGAGAAGCGCATCCCGGCCGGGCGGGTGGGCGATGCGCCAGCCATCGGCCTATCGGATCGTCTCTACGCCTCGGGCCTGTCGATGGGCCGCTTGAAGACCGGCACGCCGGCGCGCCTCGATGGCTCGACCATCGCCTGGGACGGGCTGGAAATGCAGGCGGCCGACGCCGAGCCTGTGCCGTTCTCGTTCCTGACCGACAAGATCACCACCCGCCAAATCGAGTGCGGAGTGACCTACACCAACGCCGCCACCCACCAGATCATCGCCGACCGACTGACCGAGTCAGCGGTTTATGGCGGCCGCATCAACGGCCGTGGTCCCCGCTATTGCCCGTCGATCGAGGACAAGGTTGTCCGGTTCGGCGACAAGGACAGCCACCAGATCTTCCTGGAGCCGGAGGGCCTGGACGACACCACGGTCTATCCGAACGGCATCTCGACCTCAGTCTCGGAAGAGACCCAGGACCTGTTCCTGCGGACCATTCCGGGCCTCGAGAACGTCCAGGTGAAGCGTTATGGCTACGCCATCGAGTACGACTACGTAGATCCGCGCGAGCTTTACCCCACTCTGGAGGTGAAGCGCGTGCCGGGTCTCTATCTCGCCGGCCAGATCAACGGCACCACGGGCTATGAAGAGGCCGGAGCCCAGGGCCTTGTCGCGGGACTGAACGCGGCCCGCGCCGCCTCGGGGCTCGAGGCTGCGGCCTTTGGCCGGGACGAAGCCTATATCGGTGTACTGATCGATGATCTGGTCACCCGTGGGGTCACCGAGCCCTATCGGATGTTCACCAGCCGCGCCGAGTTCCGACTTTCGCTGCGGGCGGACAACGCCGACCAGCGTCTGACCGCACGCGGTATGGCCTTGGGCGTGGTCGGTGTTTCACGTGAAACAGTGTTCCGTGCAAGGTCTGACTCGCTGGCTCATGCGCGTGCGCGGGCCGCTGCTTTGACTCTGACCCCGGCCGTCGCCCAGAAGGCCGGGCTTCCGGTGAAGGCCGACGGCGTGGTTCGCAACCTGACCCAACTGCTGGCCTATCCGACCATCGGGTTCGAGGACCTCGCGACGTTGTGGCCGGAGTTGACCCAGTGGGCGCCGGAGATCCGTGAGCAGATCGAGATCGACGCATCCTACGCCGGCTACCTGGATCGCCAGGCCGCGGACGCCGCGGCCTTCCGGCGCGATGAAAACCTGCGACTGCCTGCCGATCTGGATTATGCGGGAGTAGGGGGCCTTTCCAACGAGGTCCGCGAAAAGCTGATCGCCGTGCGCCCTCTGACGCTGGGCCAGGCCGCGCGGATCGAAGGCGTGACGCCCGGCGCCTTGACCGCTCTGCTCGCCCACGTGCGCCGCCACGCCGCCTGACCCCTAGACCGAGCTCCCGCCTGTGTCAGAAGTTGCCGAACCCGTCCTGGTGGCCGACGCCGCCGCCTTTGCCGCCATCACGAGGGCTGGCCCAGAGGCTATCGCCGACCTGGAGCGCTACCGGTCATACCTGATCGAGTGGAACGCCAAGATGAACCTCGTGGGTCCAGCGACCCTCGACGTCTTCTGGTCGCGGCACGCTTGGGATTCGGCTCAAATCCTGCCGCTGGCGCCTGACGCTCTGACCTGGGCCGATCTCGGAACCGGTGCAGGATTGCCGGGCATCGTGTTGGCGATCCTCGCGAAAGACCGTCCCGGCTTCCACGTCCACCTGGTCGACAGCCTGACGAAACGCTGCCGCTTCCTCACTGAAGTGGTCGATGGCCTGAAGCTCCCGGCGACCGTTCATAATTCTCGTGCGGAAGATTTGTCCCTGACTGTGGATATCGTCACCGCCCGGGCTTGCGCACCGCTCACGCGCCTGATGGGGTATGCCCAGCCCTACCTGAAGCGGGGAGCGACCGCGCTCTTCCTGAAGGGACAAGATGTAGCGTCAGAACTTGAAGACGCCGCTAGCAATTGGGACTTCGACGCTGACGTGCTACCCAGCTTGAGCGACTCCAGAGGCAAGATTGTGCGTGTAAGGAGGCTCGGCCGTGGCCGCTAACCGGAAGCTCCGTATCCTCGTCGTCGCCAATCAGAAGGGCGGCGTGGGCAAGACGACTACGGCGATCAATCTGGGCACGGCACTCGCAGCCGTCGGCGAAAAGGTGCTGCTGATCGACTCCGACCCCCAGGGCAACGCCTCCACGGGCCTCGGCATCGGTCGCGCTCTGCGCAAGGTCACGCTCTATGACGTGCTGATGGGGGAGCAGCCGATCCTGTCGGCGGTCGTCAACACAGCCTTGCCGGGCCTCGACCTCGTCGCCGCCGACCCCGATCTGTCGGGCGTCGAGCTTGAGCTCGGCCAGCAGGCGCGCCGCTCCTTCAAGCTGCGCGACGCCCTGGAGCCGATCCGTGCGGCAGGCCAGTACACCTACATTCTGATCGACTGCCCGCCGTCCCTGAACCTGCTGACGGTCAACGCCATGGCCGCCGCCGACGCGGTGCTGGTGCCGCTGCAGTGCGAGTTCTTTGCGCTTGAGGGCCTGACGCAGCTCATGCGGACCGTCGATCTGGTGCGCGGCAGTCTCAATCCCGGCCTGGAGATCCAGGGCGTGGTCCTGACCATGTACGACCGGCGCAACAGCCTGTCCGAACAGGTGGCCCGTGATGTCCGCGGCCACTTCGGCGACACCGTCTACAACACCGTCATCCCGCGCAATGTGCGGGTGTCGGAGGCGCCGTCCTACGGCAAGCCGGTGCTGGTCTACGATCTGAAATGCACGGGCTCCCAGGCCTATCTGAAGCTCGCTCGGGAGGTCGTGCTGCGAGAGCGCGACCGCCGCGCCAAGGCCGCGGCCTAAGGAAAGATGATGGTTGAGAAGCGGGGGTTGGGCCGGGGTCTTTCGGCTCTGTTGGGCGATGTCGACGAAGCCAAGGTCGTCGCGGGGGCGCCGGCGAGCGAGATCTCCGGCGTTCGCGAGGTGCCGATCGAGCTGATCCACCGTAACGCCGACCAGCCACGCTGGGTGTTCTCCGAGACCGAGGTTGAGGAGCTCGCCGCCTCGATCCGCGAGAAGGGCGTCCTGCAACCGATCCTGGTTCGTCCGGCGCCGGGCATACCGGGAGAGTGGGAGATCGTCGCCGGCGAGCGCCGCTGGCGCGCCAGCCAGAAGGCGGGCCTGCGGGTCATGCCGGTGTTGGTCCGCGAACTGGACGATGTTCAGGTCCTGGAAATCGCGGTCATCGAGAACGTCCAGCGGGCCAACCTCAACGCCATCGAAGAGGCCAGCGCCTACCAGCAGCTGATCGAGAAATTCCGCCGCACCCAGGAAGAGGTGGCCGACAGCGTCGGCAAGAGCCGCAGCCACGTGGCCAACACACTGCGCCTGATGAACCTGCCCGAGGCGGTTCGCCAGCATGTGCTCGAGGGCCGGCTTTCGGCGGGTCATGCCCGCGCCATCCTCACCGCCGATGACCCGGCGGCGCTGGCTGAGATCATCATCGCCAAGGGCCTGTCGGTCCGCGACGCCGAGAACCTCGCCCGCAACACGCCGTCGGCCGCCCGGCCTCAGGCCGCCGCCAAGCGCAAGCCGGTGAAGGACACCGACACCCAGGCATTGGAGGCCGATCTCTCCGACGTGCTCGGTCTCGATGTCGAAGTGGTCGATCGCGGCGGCGTCGGCGAGCTGAAGATCAAATATGCGACGCTCGAACAGCTCGATGAGCTGTGCCGCAAACTGACCTCGCGAGGCTGATTGCTAAGCCTTTGATTTATAAGGGCTGAAAATCAAAATCCGGCTTCTGGCGAAACAGACATACAGAGATACGAGGATGTATATCTCTGAGCCGCTGAGAGCCGATTTTCAAAGTGCGGTTTTAGAGGCCTAGGCGGCGGGCTCGGCCCGCGATGGTCAGGGCTAGCCGCTCGGCGATCAGGCTGTCGGGTGAACCGGCGGTCTTGCAGGCCTTGTCGGCGGCGAGCACCTCGGGCTGCAGCTTGTCGAGGTCGTCGAGCGACCAGCTCCGGGCCTGCCGCAAGAACTCGCGCTCCTGTTTCCAGAACACGCCGGACGCCTTGGCGGCTTCCTGCAGGCCGGCGCCGTTCTTGGCGAGAGTCAGGGTGCGGCGCAGCTTGGCGAGATACATGCCGATCGCGCGGACGGCGGCGGGGCCGGCCTCGCCCTCGGCGGCGGCTCGGCGCAGGGCGGCCTGGGCGTCGGCGAGCTTGCCGCTGAAGGCGTCGGCGGCAGCGTCGAAAAGTGAGGCTTCGGGTTCGACGCCAAGGAAGTCGTCCAGGTCCTTGGCGGCGGCGATGCGGCCGCTGCCGGGCTCGAGATAGAGGGCTAGCCGCTCGATTTCCTGGCGAGCGACGCCGCGCTCCTTGGGCAGGCGTCCGACGAACAGCTGCAAAGCCTGGGCGTCGAGGCCGACACTGTCTTTGGCCAGCAGTTCGCGCACCAGGCGGGCCACGTCGCCTGGCTCGTCTTCGTAGCAGGGAATGGCTGCGGCCTCGGGGGCCTTCTCGGCGGCCTTCCGCAGGGCGGAGTCGCGGCCCAGATTCCCAGCCTCGATAATGAAGAAGGCGTCGGGATTGAGTTTGCCGCTGGCGTGGGCGACCAGGGTTTCGGCCACCTGCTTGTCGAGCGCGGCTTTCTCGGTCGCGAAGCGCAGGCGCACCAGCCGGCGGCCACCCATTAGCGATTGGGCCGCCAACTCACCTTCGAGCCGCGCTCCATCGCCGTCTAGGTCGCCGTCGGTCAGCAGGGCGACATCAAAGGGGTCATCGAGATTGGGGACGATCTTGGAGGCGAGTTGCGCCCCGCGGTCCTTCACCACACCGGTGTCGCGGCCATAGATAAGCACAACGCGAACGCCTTCCGGCTTGGCCAGGAAGCGTTCGATGTCCGGCCGTTTGGCGAGGATCACGGCCTTGAAATTCCTAGGATTTCCCGCTGGTCGCCAGCCAGGCGGCTAGCTCGAGCTGGATCTTCCGGGCGGCCTCCGCGGCGGCGCGGTCCTGGGCGTCCTGCTGGGCCGAGATCGAGGCGTAGGGCTGATCGGCGCTGTCATAGGTGACTTCGACGCGGGTCGTGCCCACCTTGACCGGCGTGCCCGAGGGCAGGGCGGTGACCGTGTAATTGGCGGTCAGGACGTACTCGTAGCGGGTCGCGACGTTGTCGACCCGTACACCGCGCGGATAGCGGGTTTCCGAGAGGGCCAGCTCCATCTTGTAGCGCGGCGTCACGCCCTTGTTGCGGGCCAGCGCGTCGTCGAGATGTTCGCGGATCAACTGTCCGGTCCGGCCGGGCGGCGTCACGACCTGGACCGCCGTCAGGTGCGTCGAGACGCCCGGCGTCGCATAGAGCGGCGTGAACCCGCAGGCCGAAAGGCCGAGGGCCGTGGCCGCCAGGGCGGCGGAGATGATGACGCGCTTCATTGTCTGCTCACCCAGCCACGATGTTGATGATCCGATCCTTCACCACGATCACCTTCTTGATCGAAAGACCTTCCAGGCGCCGGGCGATCTCAGGATCGTTGAGCACCAGTTTCTCAACATCGGCTGGTTCCGCGCCCGCGGCGACAGAAATCTCGCCGCGCCGCTTGCCGTTGACCTGGACCGGCAGAACACGAACCGCGTCCTGGGTCAGGGCGGGATCGAATTCCGGCCATGGGGCGGAGACCACCATGCCCTCGCCGCCAATGCGCGCCCAGGCTTCTTCGGCCAGGTGGGGCGTGAAGGGCGAGATCAGGCGGGCGAAGGCCGACAGCGCTTCGTGCCGGGCGCCCAGGACGGCCTGGCTTGCGCCCTCGGCTGGGAACTCCTTGAGTTTATTCAGGAATTCGTACATCCGCGCGATGCCGGAATTGAAGCGGAAGCTTTCGACCGCCTCGGTCAGCCCTTTGATCGTGCGATGCGTAAAGGCCCGCAGTTCATCGGCCTTGGGGTCCGCGACAGGTGCGGGCGCCGGGCCGGCTGGTTGGCTGTCGAACTCGTTCCAGACGCGGTTGACGAAGCGCCAGGCGCCTTCGACGCCGGACGCCGACCATTGGGTGTCGCGCTCGGGCGGGCTGTCGGACAGCACGAACAGGCGCGCGGCGTCGACGCCATAGACGTCGAAGATCTCGTCTGGGGTGACGGTGTTCTTCTTCGACTTCGACATCTTCTCGACGTCGCCGATCACGATGGGCTCGCCGGTCTCGGTGATCTTGGCGCGGCGGGCGCCGGCCTCGGTTTCGAACTCCACCGCGCGCGGCTCGACCCATTCGCCGTTCTGACGACGATAGGTTTCGTGCGTGACCATGCCCTGGGTGAACAAGCCGGCGAAGGGCTCGCGCACCGACAGCATGCCCTCGTCAGCCAGGGCCTTGGTGACAAAGCGCGCGTAGAGCAGGTGCAGGACCGCGTGCTCGATGCCGCCCACATACTGATCGACCGGCATCCAGTAGTCGGCGGCCGCCTTGTCGATGGGCGCAGCGCTGTCGGTGTCGGTGAAGCGGGCGAAGTACCAGGAGCTGTCGACGAAAGTGTCGAGCGTATCGGTTTCCCGGGTGGCCGCGCCGCCGCAGTCGGGGCAGGTGGTGTCTTTCCAAGTCGGGTGCCGCGCCAGGGCGTTGCCGGGCTTGGAGAAGTCCATGTCGTCCGGCAGGACGATCGGAAGTTGGTCCTTGGGAACAGGGATCACGCCGCACTTGGCGCAATGAACCACCGGGATCGGGCAGCCCCAGCCGCGCTGGCGGGCCACGCCCCAGTCGCGCAGACGGAAGACTGTCGCGCCCTTGCCTTGGCCTTGTTCCTCGATCCGGGCGATCGCCGCGGCCTTGCCGGCCTCGATGTCCAGTCCGTTCAGGAAGTCGGAATTGAAGGCGACGCCCGGGCCGGTATAGGCCTCGGTTCCCACCGCGAAGCTGGCCGGATCCTCGCCGGGCGGCAAGACCACGGCCTTGACCGGCAGGTCGTACTTGCGGGCGAAATCCAAGTCGCGCTGGTCGTGGGCCGGGCAGCCGAAGACCGCGCCGGTGCCGTAGTCCATCAGGATGAAGTTGGCGATCCAGACCGGCAGGCGCCAGTTGGGATCGAACGGGTGAGCGACGGTCAGGCCGGTGTCGAAGCCGATCTTCTCTGCGGTCTCGATCTCGGCCTCGGACGCGCCGCCCTTGCGGCACTCGGCGATGAAGGCGGCGACCTTGGGGTCTGCGGCCAGTTGCTCGGCCAGCGGATGCTCCGGCGCGATGCCGACGAAGCTTGCGCCGTACAGGGTGTCGGGGCGTGTGGTGTAGACCTCCAGCCCGCTCTCAAAGCCCTTGGGAGCGTCCGAAGCCCATCCGAAGGAGAACTTCAGGCCCTTGGAGCGCCCGATCCAGTTCTCCTGCATCAGCCGCACCTTGTCCGGCCAGCGGTCCAGGGTCTTCAGGCTGTCGGTTAGTTCGCCGGCATAGTCGGTGATGCGCAGGAACCACTGATTCAGCTTGCGCTTCTCGACCGGCGCGCCGGAGCGCCAACCGCGGCCGTCCACCACCTGTTCGTTGGCCAGCACCGTCTGGTCGATCGGATCCCAGTTGACGATGCTTTCCTTGCGGTAGACCAGGCCGCGCTTCCACAGGTCCAGGAACCAGTCCTGCTGCTTGCCGTAGTAGGCCGGGTCGCAAGTCGCGAACTCGCGCGACCAGTCGATCGACAGGCCCAGCTCCTTCAGCTCTGCCCGCATCTTGGCGATGTTTTCGTAGGTCCAGCCGCGCGGATCGACGCCGCGCTCCATGGCCGCGTTCTCGGCGGGCAGGCCAAAGGCGTCCCAACCCATCGGATGCAGGACGTTGAAACCACGGGCGCGCTTGTAGCGGGCCACGACGTCGCCGAGCGAGTAGTTGCGCACATGGCCCATGTGCAGACGTCCCGACGGATACGGGAACATCTCCAACGCATAATACTTCGGAACCCCCGGCGTCGGCGGGCCGGCGCGGAACACCTCGGTGTCAGCCCAGGCCTTGCGCCACTTGGGTTCGGTTTCTTTCGGGTTGTAGCGGGCCATGAGGCGTTCTTCGAACTTCAGTTAGGTGTCGGTCAGCGCCGACGTTGCGCTGACCCCAGGGGGAGAGCGCATCCTGACTGGAGTCCCCGAATGCGCCCCTTTGAGGCCTTAGCCGATATTGGACAGGCGAAGCTGCCGGGCCTTGGTAAGGATCGCGTTTTCCAGGTCGGTCTCGGTCTGACCAGCCGAAGCCGCGTCGGTCCAATTGCCCTGGGCGTCCTTGACCTGCTTGAAGACGGCCACGTTCAGGCCGTCGGCGCGCAGGCGCGAATCCAAGATGTAGACGGTGGCCTTGAACCGCTCGTTCGGCTGATCCGGGTTCACGAACCAGTCGGTGATGATCACGCCGCCATAGGGATCGGCCGATGCCAACGGCATGAAGGAAAGGGTGTCCAGCGTCGCACGCCACAGATAGCCGTTCACGCCGATGGCCGGCTGCCCGGCGTTGGTGGAGCTGCTCTTCTTGCCGCCGCCAAACAGGCTGAAGCCGCCGCCGCCAGACTCTTGGGTCTGGAAGGTTCGAGCATTACCGCTGCTCGAGCAGGCCGCCAGCGCCGTGAGGCTGAGCACCAGCACTCCGGTCGTCACGCCACGCTTAAACTCACCGCGCACAAACGGCATATATCGGCTCCTAGTCGTTATCCCGCGTCGGTCGGCGCCGCGGCGCAGCCCCCCGCAGCCGCGCCCTCTATAACAACGCCCGTGCAAGCGCCAAACAGGAATCGCGTGTCCCAGCCGCCACAGGCGCCGACCATATGTCGGTCAAGGCCGCGCTGGGCGTCCGGAGTCGGTTGACCTGGGGGCCGAGCGGACTTTAATCGGCTCAACGGTCACGCCTCAACTGGCGTACCGGGGCTAAGGGGCCATATAGGTGGTTATGTCCAAGCAGTTGGTCATTTCGTTGATCGGCGCGGCGCTCCTCGTGAGCGGCGCTTCGACGGCGCATGCCCAGACCGCGAAGAAGACCACCGACTTCACCGTGCGTAGCGAATCCTCGACGATGACATCCTCGCAAGGGACCAAGTCGTTGAAGTGGGGCGCTGGCAAGGGGCGCTGGGGGGTTTCGCTCAACCTGGATCAACGGGGCGAGCGCGACACGCAACTGAACGACGTCCAGGCTGGGGCCTATTTCCGCGTTACGCCGAGCCTTCGGGTCGGCGGCGCGGTGGCGCTCGGCGAGAAAGAGGCTCCGGCCTACAAGAAGACTGAACCGCAGGACTCCGCGCCGCGCGTTCGTCTCGAGACCGCCTTCAAGTTCTAAGGGCTTCGACAGCCGCCAGACCGACCAGGCCCGCAGGCATCAGCCGGCGGGCTGTTTTGTCATTGATCCCGCCCAGGCCGTAGACCGCCCCGCCAGCCGTCCGGACGAGCTGCGCCAGCCGAAGGGGGCCGATGGGGCGGCCTGCAGTGGGGCTGTTTGACGCAAAGACCGCCGACACCACGACGGCGTCTGCGCCGCTCGCCAGGCCGCGCCGCGCCGCCAGGCCGCTGTGGGCCGCCGCGGTGATGATCCAGCCGGGCCGCTTCAGGCGGCGCGCCCTATGGGCCAGGCGTTCGGGCAGGTGAACGCCATCGGCCCCGACCTTGGCGGCAAGCGCGGGATCGGCGCCGATCAGCAACAACAGGCCCCGTTGTCGAGCTATGGCCTTGAGGGCTCGTGCCTGCGCCTCGGCGTTCGCCGCCCCAAAGCTGCGGTAGACGATGGCCGACCCGCGCGGCAGCCGCCTGGCCGTGCCTTCAATGTCGGGCGTGCGTTGGGGATCGGTGAAGAACAATAGCGGTGGCAGCGAGGGCTTTCGCCACCCCGCTTGTCGCCCTATGGCTTGCGCCGTCCGCACCACTGTCCAGAAGTTTGCCGAAATGACCGTCTCTCCCGCCCTTACCGATGTCCTAGACCGGATCGCCCGGGCGGCGAAGGCGTCAGGCCGCACTGGCGCCGATGTGACCCTGGTCGCCGTCTCCAAGCAACAACCCTGGGAAAAGGTCGCGCCGATCCTGGATGCGGGTCAGGCGGTGTTTGGCGAAAACCGCGTGCAGGAGGCCATGGAGCGCTGGAGCGAGCGCCGCTCGGCGGTGGAGCTTCGGCTGATCGGCCCGCTGCAGACCAACAAGGCTCGCGAAGCCGTGGCCTTTTTCGACGTCATTGAGACGCTGGACCGCGAAAAGTTGGCCGGGGTGCTGGCCGAGGAAATCCAGAAGCAGGGCAAGGCCCCGCGGCTCTATGTGCAGGTCAATACCGGCGAGGAAGAGCAGAAGGCCGGCGTGATTCCGGCGGAGGCCGACGTCTTTATCGCCACCTGCCGCGAGACCTATGGCCTGACCGTGGAAGGGTTGATGTGCATTCCGCCCGCCGTCGAACCGCCCGGGCCGCACTTTGCACTGTTGGCGAAGATCGCTGCGCGTAATGGCGTGGCGAAGCTTTCCATGGGCATGAGCGACGACTTCGAGACCGCGATCCGATTTGGCGCGACCAGCGTGCGGGTAGGATCGGCGCTGTTCGGCGCGCGCTAGACCCGCCTGATTTCCAGGGCGTCGCCGATCTTGGCCAGCGACAACAGCTCGAGCATGTCCGCCCGCGACAGGGCGATGCAGCCCTCGGTGGGGGAGTAGTCCGGCTTCGCCAAGTGCAGGAAGATCGCCGAGCCGAGCGGGCTGACCGGCGGATCGTCGTTGTGAGCGAGGATGCAGACCAGGTCGTAGACGTCGTCCTCGCGCCACATGTGCTCGGCGCTGGCCGGGTGGGGAAGCTTGACGGCGCGGTTGTAAGCGGGGTCGCCGGGCGCGTCGCACCAGCCGTCGTCGCGCTCCAGGGCGCGGGCCGGTAAGTTGGTTTGCGGGCGTTCGCCCTTGTCGGGGCGATAGAGTACGCGGCGAATTGTCCAGACGCCGAGTGGCGACCTGCCGTCGCCCTCACGCTTCAGATCGGCCTCGATGACCCCGGTTTTTCCAAGCGCGCAACGGGTCGCGCGCCCGTTCAGTTGGAAGCTTCCATCTGACATCGCCGTGAACATCATGGTCTAAGGGGTCTCCAGCGGTTGGCGGCGGGGGCCAATACGGTGCATGTTCCCGTCCATGGCTCAACGCAAGACCTTGCTCGTCGTCGACGACAACGAAGAACTCCGCGGCGCAATCGCCGAACAACTTCAACTCTCCGAGGAATTCTCGGCCATCGAGGCGGCGACCGCCGGCGACGGGGTGAAGGCCGCCGTCGAGCATCGCCCCGACCTCATACTGCTCGATGTCGACCTGCCGGACATGAACGGGCGTGAGGCCTGCCGGCAGATGCGCGCGCAAGGCGTGGTTGCGCCGATCATCATGCTGACGGCGGCCGACACCGACGATGACCAGATCTCCGGCCTGGAAGCCGGGGCGAACGACTATGTGACCAAGCCCTTCAAGTTCCAGGTGTTGCTGGCCCGCATCCGCGCCCAGCTCCGCAGCCACGAACAGTCCGAGGGGGCGGTGTTCCACCTTGGCGCCTATGAGTTCCGGCCCTCGGCCAAGATGCTGGTCGACGCCAACCAGAAGAAGATCCGCCTTACGGAAAAAGAGACCAACATCCTGAAGTACCTCTACCGGGCCGGCGAAAAGCCGGTGTCGCGTGAGGAGCTGCTGGCCGAGGTCTGGGGCTACAATGCGGGCGTCACGACCCACACCCTGGAAACCCACGTCTATCGCCTGCGCCAGAAGATCGAACCCGATCCCGGCAATGCGCGCTTGCTGCTGACCGAAGCTGGCGGCTACCGGCTGGCGCCTTAGGGCGCGGCCGGCGGGGGCTCACCGATGGCTCGGAAGAAGTGGGGGTTGGCCAGAATTTTCCCCCTGATGCTGGTGGGCGCGATTGTCGTCGGCGCGGTCGCGGTCGGGGTCACGTCGCATATGAAGCGGACCGGCCTGCTGGCCGCTTCCACCGCCAAGGTCCAGCCCGAGACCTTGGTCGGCGAGCCCTGCCCGGTGCTCACGCGCGAGGAATATGAGGCGCGGGGCTCCAAGGCCAAGCAGGCCTTTATCACCAACGACATTCGCTATGAGCGGCGTTACGGGCACGCCGACTGCAGCGTGATCGCCGCCGAAAAGGGCGGGACGGAGTTTATTCCGGTCTGCCAGTTCAGCGGCCCGTCGCTGCTGACGGTCACGACGGCCAAGGGAACGTTCTATTTCGCGCCGGGGACCGGCAAGCCGGCCACGGTGATGACCCGCGACGGCGTGCCTAGCTGCGTGCTGGCCTCGAACTTCAAGGGCTGACGAACGCGCAAGGGCGCTCGCCTTGCTAGGGCTAGAGTCCGAAGTCGGCGCTGACCGGGGCGTGGTCGCTGGGCCGCGTCCATTCGCGCACATCGTCGTGCACGCGGGCCGAGGCCGCGCCGGTGCGGAACGCCGCCTCGCGCAGGCCGGGCGTGATCAGGATGTGGTCCAGGCGCAGGCCGCGGTTCGACTTGCGGAAGTCGGCGGCCCGATAGCTCCACCAGGAAAACAGCTTTTCCGGATCTGGTATCGCCTCGCGCACGAGGTCGGTGAACTGGCCGGCGGACATCAGGTTGGCGAAGGCTTCCAGTTCGGCCGGCGTGTGGCTGACGATCTTCGACATCTGCTTGTGGCTCCAGACGTCGAACTCGCCGGGCGCGACGTTCAGGTCGCCGACGATCGCCAGCGGGGCCTTGGGGTCGCGGCGTGCCATGTCGGCGGTCAGTTGTTCGTAGAAGTCCAGCTTGTGGTCGAATTTCGGATTGGCCTGGCGATCGGGAATGTCGCCGCCGGCCGGGATGTAGAAGTTCTGCACCTCGACGCCGGCGATCTTGCCGGAGACGCAGCGGGCGTGGCCTTCACGGCAGACGTTCAGCGGCGCGACGTCCTCGATCGGATAGCGCGAGGCGATCGCCACCCCGTGCCAGCCCTTTTGGCCAGCAATCTTGATGTGCGGCAGGCCCACGGCCTCGAAGGGCGCGCGCGGGAACTCGGCTTCCTGGCACTTGATCTCCTGCATGCACAGGACGTCGGGGGCCTGCTCGTCGACAAAGCGGGCGACCTGTTCGGCGCGCAGGCGGACGGAGTTGACGTTCCAGGTGGTGAGACGAAGGCGCATGGCGCGTACTTAAGGGGGTTTGGGCAAAAAGAAACGCCCGGGCACTGGAGAGCCCGGGCGTAAAGTGTGTCTCTCATGCCGCCGCCGGGAGGGGATAGGTTCCGGCACGGAAAGGTTCGCGATCGCGCGAACCCCGTAGTTGTATTAATGACACTGACCGACAGAAAAAGTCAAACGGAAATCACGCGAGATATTGCGTGTTGTGAAAGTGTCACGATTTGGCACGACCCACGTTCTTCGGACGCGGGTCCTTCAGTACGAAGAGCGAAGAGGCCAAGCCGCTCGTCTTGGTCAGGCTGGTCAGCCGGATGCGCGTCGATCCGCCCTGGGCGTCAGTCACGGTCCAGCCGATCAGGGCCAGCGGATTGTCGGAGAAGGTCAGGGTGATTTGCCCTTCGGCTTCCTTCTTTCCGTCGCGCGCGGTGATGGAGAAGCCGTCGGCCATGCGGCTGACGCGGCTGACGACGATGTTCTTGTCAAGCCGGATCTGGCGCGCGAGGAAGATCGACAACGGCGTGGCCATCAGGGGGTAGGCCTCGAAGGTCTTCAGGCGCCCGTCGGCGATGGAGACGTTGCCGCCATCGGAGACCACCAGCAGCTTGGACGGGGCGTCGTATTCGAACCGCGCCTTACCGGGGCGCTTCAAATAGAGCGTGCCTTGGCTGGTGGAGCCCCGCGCGTCAGTCTGCACGAAGCGGCCCTTGGCCTCGGTCAGACCCTGAAGATAGGCCGCGGCGCGATCCACCAGCTCTCGATCCGCGGCCGACAACGGTGCGACCGGCGCGCGTTGAGCAAGGGCGGGGAGGGGCAGGGCGGCCAGGCCCAGCGCCAGGGCGCGTCGGGTCAGTCGAGTCATTCGGTGCTCCAGTTTGGCCGAGCCAGCCTATAGGGCGGGCTTGGCGTCAATAGGGCGCAAGAACGGCCAAGGCCGAGCTTGCGTTCCGCCGCGTCGGGGGGTGAGCATGGCCGCCGGTTGCAACGGGTACTTCCACCCACGGTATCGTGAGGCGCGAGTTAATGGATTGTCACCGGTGTCATTTCCCCGGATCGGGGTATCGGGCCGCACCAAGCTTGTGCCCGTCAAATTTCGTACATATCACCGAGCCGCCGGACGGCGGACGGGCTCTGCGGAGAACGTCCGAGGCCGGCGATGATCGCGTGGGTAACATAAGGGGCGCAGCCTGATGGGCATGGCCATTCCGGGTCTCGATGAGGCTCCGACCAAACATGCTGGCCTGCTGGCCTGGGTACGCGAAGTCGCGGAGCTGACTCAGCCAGACCGGGTTCACTGGTGTGACGGGTCGGACGAAGAGTGGAATGCTCTGACCGCGGAGTTGGTCAAGGCCGGCACCCTGACCCCGCTCAATGATAAAAAGCGTCCGAACAGCTTCCTGGCGCTGTCCGATCCCCGCGACGTCGCGCGGGTCGAGAGCCGGACCTTCATCTGCTCCAAGGACCCGGCCGACGCCGGTCCGACCAACAACTGGCTCGAGCCCAACGAGATGCGGGCCGACCTGAAGCAGCTCTTCAAGGGCTGCATGCGCGGGCGCACCATGTATGTGGTGCCGTTCTGCATGGGGCCGCTGGGCTCGAAGATCTCCGCCCTGGGCGTCGAGATCACCGACAGCGCCTATGTCGCCATCTCGATGCGGGTCATGACCCGGATGGGCCAGGGCGCGCTCGACATGCTCGGTGAGGACGGCTTCTTCGTCCCGGCGCTGCACTCGGTCGGCATGCCGCTCGAGGCCGGCCAGGCCGACGTCGCCTGGCCCTGCAACGAGATCAAGTACATCGTCCATTTCCCCGAGGATCGCGAGATCTGGTCCTACGGCTCGGGCTATGGCGGCAACGCCCTGCTCGGCAAGAAGTGCTACGCCCTGCGCATCGCCTCGGTGATGGCGCGCGACGAAGGCTGGCTGGCCGAGCACATGCTGATCCTCAAGCTGACCTCGCCCGCGGGCCAGGTCCGCTACGTGGCCGCCGCCTTCCCCAGCGCCTGCGGCAAGACCAACATGGCGATGCTGCAACCGACCATTCCCGGCTGGAAGGCCGAGACGGTGGGCGACGATATCTGCTGGATGCGTTTTGGCGACGACGGCCGGCTCTATGCGATCAATCCGGAAGCCGGGTTCTTCGGCGTTGCGCCGGGCACGGGCGATGCGACCAACAAGAACGCGGTCGACGCCCTGCACGCCAATACGGTCTTCACCAATGTGGCGCTGACCGCCGACGGCGACGTCTGGTGGGAAGGCCTCACCGACACCCCGCCCGAGGGCCTGACCGACTGGAAAGGCCGTCCGTGGACGCCGGAATCCGGTGAACCCGCCGCCCATCCGAACGCCCGCTTCGCGGTCCCGGCCGACCAATGCCCGGTGATCGCCGACGAGTGGGACGATCCGGCCGGCGTGCCGATCTCGGCCATCCTGTTCGGCGGCCGCCGCGCCAGCGCCGTGCCGCTGGTGACCGAAGCCTTCGACTGGGCGCACGGCGTGTTCCTGGCCTCCAACGTCGCCTCGGAAGGCACGGCGGCGGCGGAAAACAAGGTGGGCGAGCTGCGCCGCGACCCGTTCGCGATGCTGCCGTTCTGCGGCTACAACATGGGCGACTATTTCAGCCACTGGCTGAAGGTCGGCGCCAAGGCCGACGCCTCCAAGCTGCCGCGCATCTATTTCGTGAACTGGTTCCGCAAGGGCTCCGACGGCAAGTTCCTGTGGCCGGGCTATGGCGACAACAGCCGCGTGCTGAAGTGGATCGTCCAGCGGTTGGAAGGCGAGGCCGAAGCGGTCGACACCCCGATCGGCCGCCTGCCGGTCAAGGAAGCCCTCGACCTCTCGGGGCTGTCGATCACCGACGCCGCGCTCGAGACCCTGCTCTCAGTCGATCCCGAGGTCTGGGCTGAAGAAGCGGCCCTGATCCCCGACGCCTACGCCAAGTTCGGCGACCGCATGCCGGCTGAGCTGTGGAGCCAATACGAAGCGCTGACCCAGCGCCTGGCCGCCCGCGCGGCCGCCGAATAGGACTGGAGGAGCGATGCGCGCTGCGCGTCGCTCCCTCACCTAACCGCTCCCAAGGAGAGGGACTCTCGTGATTTGCTTTGTCTCCCCGTGGGGAGAAGCCGGGTGAGGGCCGCCTACGGGGCGGCGCCGACCAACACTTCGCGCTTGCCGGCGTGGTTGGCGGGGCTGACCACGCCTTCCTGTTCCATGCGCTCGATCAGCGAGGCCGCGCGGTTGTAGCCGACCTGCAGGCGACGCTGGACATAGCTGGTGGAGGCCTTGCGGTCGCGGGTGACGACGGCGACAGCGCGATCGTAGAGATCATCGCCCGATCCGCCGCCGCCCTCATCGCCAAACGAGTCGCCGTCTTCGCCATCCTCGTCGCCGCCGGCGGTGACGTCCTCGAGGTATTGCGGCTCGCCTTGGGTGCGCAGGAACTTGGCCACCGCCTCGACTTCCTCGTCGGAGACAAACGGGCCGTGCAGGCGGGTGATGCGGCCGCCGCCGGCCATGTAGAGCATGTCGCCCTGGCCCAGCAGTTGCTCGCCGCCTTGCTCGCCCAGGATGGTGCGGCTGTCGATTTTGGAGGTGACCTGGAAGCTTATCCGGGTCGGGAAGTTGGCCTTGATGGTGCCGGTGATGACGTCCACGGACGGACGCTGGGTGGCCATGACCAGGTGGATGCCCGCGGCCCGCGCCATCTGGGCCAGGCGCTGCACGGCGCCTTCGACATCCTTGCCCGCCACCAGCATCAGGTCGGCCACTTCATCGATCACCACGACCAAATAGGGCATCGGCTTGGGGTCGATGCGCTCGCTCTCGTAGATCGGCCGGCCGCTTTCGTCGAAGCCGGTCTGCACGGTGCGTTCGAAGTGCTCGCCCTTGGCGGCGGCTTCCTTGGCGCGCTCGTTGTAGGAGGCGACGTTCCGCACACCGATCTTCGACATCAGGCGGTAGCGGTCCTCCATCTCGCGGACGGTCCACTTCAGCGCGACGATGGCCTTCTTCGGGTCGGTGACGACCGGCGCCAGCAGATGCGGGATGCCGTCATAGACGCTGAGCTCCAGCATCTTCGGGTCGATCATGATGAACCGGCACTGCTCCGGCGGCAGGCGATAGAGGATCGACAGGATCATCGCGTTGACGCCCACCGACTTGCCCGAGCCGGTGGTGCCGGCGATTAGCAGGTGGGGCATCTTCGACAGGTCGGCGATGTAGGGCTCGCCGCCGATGTTTTCGCCCAGCGCCATAGGCAGGGCCTGGGTCGAGCGTTCGTATTCCGAACTGGCCAACAGGTCGCGCAGATAGACGGTCTCGCGGCGGGCGTTGGGCAGCTCGATGCCGATGGCGTTGCGGCCTGGCACGACCGAGACACGGCAGGCGGCGACCGACATCGAGCGGGCGATGTCGTCCGACAGCGCCACGACCCGAGCCGACTTCACGCCGGCGGCGGGCACCAGTTCATAGAGGGTGACCACAGGGCCAGGCCGGATCTGGTCGATATTCCCGCGCACGCCGAACTCGGCGAGCACGCTTTCCAGCAGCTGGGCGTTCTGGCGCAGGGCGCCTTCGTCGAACTGCGAGGCGCGCGGCTTCGGCTTGGACAGCATGGCCAGCTCAGGCAGGGCAAAGCCGCTGGTCTTGACGAAATCGAAGGTGGTCTGGGCCTCGCGTTGCTCGCGGCTGGATTCTTTCGGCGCGGGCTTGGGCGCCTTGATCGCTACGCTGGGCGAGCTTTCGTCCTCGTCGTCCGAGGCGACTGGCGGGACGTAGGCCGCCGGTTCGGGGGCGGGGCGGGCGGTTGCGGGCGCGGCCTCGGCGGCCTTGGCGCGCCTGGCGACCGAGGCCCGAGCGGGCTTGGCGGCCGGCGCCGGGGCGGGCGCTGCGGCCTGCTGGCGCAAGGTCGCGTTGACCCAGTCGATGCTGGCCTGCAGTTCGGCGCGGCGCACGCCGATGGCGTAGCCGATGCCGGCCGCCGCAGCGACCGCTAGCAGGGTTGTGGCGAAGATGCCGCCGCCCGGAATGTGAGCGTAGGAGAAGATGCCGGCCAGGCCGTGCAGCACCCCGTCGCCCCAGAAACCGCCAAGGCCCTTGGCCAGCGGCCAGGCGGCCGGGGCGGGCGGAGCGGCCAGCAATCCGGCGAGCGCCAGGACGCCCAGCGTTCCGACCAGCGCGCGGACGCGCAGTTTTTTGCGGTTCTGATCCGGCTGGGGGGTGGTCGCCCGGCCCAGGCCGAACACGACCATCAGCAGGGCCGCGACGCCGGCGGCGAGTCCCAGCGATTGGATGCCGACATCGGCCGCGGTCGCGCCCGGCGCGCCGAGCAGGTTGGAAGGCGACAGCGCCGAGGCGGCGTTCAAGCTTGGGTCGGAGGCGTTGTAGGTCGCAAGCGCGATGGCCAGGGCGATGCCCGCCGCCGCGATGATCCCGCCGCGCAGCCGCGCCGTAGCCGGATGGGTCCAGGCGAGGTTCGCAATATGCAGCCCCAGCTCAACACCCGTTTTCCGCGCCACTCGCGCCATCGCCCGATCCCCAGTTCTGCAAATCCAATGTTTGGACGCTCGAGGGTTAAGAGGCGTTTACCAAGCCGAGCCTTGGCGCTGGTGTTTTCGCGGCGACCCCAGAGGGCGTGGCGGAAATCCGGTTTTCGTTTGTCCAAACCCACACTAGGTTCGCCAACATGTGGACCATGCCTCGAAGCGTCCTGCGGGTCGTCGCCGTCATCCTCGCCATCTGCGCCGTCGGCGGGTTCGTGCTGGGCGTTCGGGGCGCTCCGGAACGGGCGCGGCTGCCGGGCGAAAGCGCCACCGGCGCCGCGGCCTTGCAGGCTACCGACGCCCAGCCCCTGGACGATCTGGTGCTTACTCCCTCCGAGCTGGAGCCGGAGCCGCCGAAGGTCGAGGAAAAGCCGGAAGAGAAGGCCGAGGAGGTTACGCCGGTGACGCCAATACCCGTCGCGCCGCCGGTGACGCCCGCGCCCAAGGCGCCCGCAGTTCCCTCGGCTGACGAGGATCGGGTCGGGGATCTGATTGACGGCCTAACCCCGCCGCCCGAACAACCGCCCTACTGAGGCGCTTCTACGCCGAACTGGCCCGGCGGAGGGTCAGGTTGATGCGGCCGCCGCCAGGGATCAGCCGCGAGGATCCGGCCAGGATCCGGTCGACGCCATGGTGGAACAGCCGGGCCTCGCCCGCCAGCAGGCAGACGTCGCCGGAGGCGAGCCTCACCGACTGGGTCGGATCGGATCGTTTGGCCCCGCCCATGCGGAATACGGCGGTGTCGCCCAGCGAAACCGACAGCACCGGAAACTGGAGGTCGGCCTCGTCCTTGTCCTGGTGCAGGCCCATCTTGGCGTTGGCGTTATAAAAGTTGACCAGGCAGGCGTCGGGCGGGACGACGGAGTGGGCGAGTTCGGCCCAGAGATCGAGCAGGACCTGAGGGATGTCGGGCCACGTCGCGCCGGTGGTCGGATGGTGCGGTTCATAACGATAGCCCGCCGCGTCGGTGGTCCAGCCGAGCGATCCAAGGCTGGTCATCGCTACGCTCATCGGCTTTCCGCCGGGCGTCACTTGATGGACCAGCGGCGCCTGCTCGATCCGCGCCAGCACCTGCGCCAACAGGTCGGTCTGGGCCTGCGGGGACAGGCGGCCGGGCAGCAGTCGAAATCCGGTGGTCGTCGAAAGGCTCATCGGCTCTCATATAGGGGCGATGGCCTATTCTGCTCACGATCCGCGCATGGCGCCCATGAGGTGGCGACCCCTCACCTCCGGGGAGCGTGAAATGTGCGCCGATGTGTTTGGCGATGGCTTGGACGTGGGCAAGGTCAGGCTGTTCAGCCTGCCGCTCTGGCCGCGACCTTTCGTCCCAAACGGGCGGCTGGTCGTCTGGCCCTCAGCTTCCGCCATGGCCGATTTTGCGGAGGCTCCGTTGTGGCTGCGTTCGGTGCTGGTCCACGAATTGACCCATGTCTGGCAGGCCCAGACAGGGGTGTTTCTGCCCCTGGCCAAGCTCAAGGCGGGGGATGGACGGGCGGCCTATGCCTACGATCTGGCCGATGGGCGAAATTTTTCGCAACTCAATATCGAGCAGCAGGCCATGGTCGTTCAGCACGCCTATCTGGCCGCCGGGGGTGGTGCTGCGCCTTACGACACCCAAGCTTATGCAAGGATTTTAGAAGCTTGGCCTGGACGCCTGGGGTGAAGACCCTGCACGATATAGGGACATTACGCACTTGCAGGGACCGCAGGTGATCCCATATCGCGACTCGACGCCGGTTTCCCCGTGGGTTAACCGGCCGAGCCCTTATTCGAACCGGGGACGTCGATAAGAAACGGGGTGCTTCACTCGAAGGCCCTTCAACCGGCGTCCGCCATTCAGGAGCGAGCAAGACTCGATATGAGCAAGATCATCGGCATCGACCTGGGCACGACCAATTCGTGCGTGGCCATCATGGACGGCAAGCAGCCGAAAGTGATCGAGAACGCTGAAGGCGTTCGGACCACGCCGTCGGTTGTCGCCATCCTCGACGACGGCGAACGCCTCGTCGGCCAGCCGGCCAAGCGCCAGGCTGTCACCAACCCGTCCAACACCCTGTTCGCCATCAAGCGCCTCATCGGCCGCAGCTTCTCCGACCCGGTGGTCGAGAAGGATCGGCACATGGTGCCCTATGACATCGTCAAGGGCCCGAACGGCGACGCCTGGGTGAAAGCCCACGGCAAGGACTACTCGCCCCAGCAGATCTCGGCTTTCATTCTGCAGAAGATGAAGGAAGCTGCTGAGCAGCATCTCGGCGAAAAGGTCGAGAAGGCCGTCATCACGGTTCCGGCCTACTTCAACGACGCCCAGCGTCAGGCGACCAAGGACGCCGGCAAGATCGCCGGCCTGGAAGTCCTGCGCATCATCAACGAGCCGACCGCCGCGGCGCTCGCCTATGGTCTCGATAAGAACGACGGCAAGAAGATCGTCGTTTACGACCTCGGCGGCGGCACCTTCGACGTTTCGATCCTGGAGATCGGCGACGGCGTCTTCGAGGTGAAGGCGACCAACGGCGACACCTTCCTCGGCGGTGAAGACTTCGACATGCGCATCGTCGAGTACCTCGCCGATGAGTTCAAGAAGGAGACCAGCGTCGATCTGCGGAACGACAAGCTGGCCCTTCAGCGGCTGAAGGAAGAAGGCGAGAAGGCCAAGAAGGAACTCTCGTCAGTTCCCCAGTACGAAGTGAACCTGCCCTTCATCTCGATGAACGCTTCGGGTCCGCTGCACCTCAACATCAAGCTTTCGCGCGCCAAGCTCGAAGCCTTGGTCGAGGATCTGATCGCGCGCACCGTCGGCCCCTGCGAGCAGGCGCTGAAGGATGCGGGCTTGAAGAAGTCCGACATCGACGAAGTGATCCTGGTCGGCGGCATGACCCGCATGCCCAAGGTCGTGGACACCGTGAAGGAGTTCTTCGGTCGCGAGCCCCACAAGGGCGTGAACCCGGATGAAGTCGTGGCGCTCGGCGCCGCGGTGCAGGCCGGCGTTCTGCAAGGCGACGTCAAGGACGTGCTGCTGCTCGACGTCACGCCGCTGACGCTCGGCATCGAGACCCTGGGCGGGGTGTTCACACCGCTGATCGAACGCAACACCACCATCCCGACCAAGCGTTCGCAGACCTTCTCGACCGCTGACGACAACCAGTCGGCCGTGACTATCCGCGTGTTCCAAGGCGAACGCCCGATGGCGCACGACAACAAGATGCTGGGTCAGTTCGATCTGGTCGGCATTCCGCCGGCCCCGCGTGGCGTGCCGCAGGTCGAGGTGACCTTCGACATCGACGCCAACGGCATCGTGAACGTGTCGGCCCGCGACAAGGCTACGGCCAAGGAGCAGTCGATCCGCATCCAGGCCAATGGCGGTCTTTCGGACGCCGACATCGACAAGATGGTGCAGGAAGCCGAGGCCAACAAAGCCGACGACGAAAAGCGCAAGGCCCTGGTCGAAGCAAAGAACCAAGGCGAAGCCATCGTCCACTCGACCGAGAAGGCCCTGGCCGAGCATGGCGACAAGGTCGCCGGCGCCGACAAGGAAGCCATCGAGACCGGTCTGACCGATCTGAAGGCGGCTCTTGAAGGCGAAGACGCCGAGGCGATTTCGGCCAAGACCCAGACGCTGATCCAGGCTTCGATGAAGCTCGGCGAGGCGATGTACGCCGCTCAACAGGGCGGAACCGACGACCAGCCGGAAACGGCCGGCGCCGATGACGACGTGGTCGACGCCGAGTTCGAGGAAGTCGGCGACGACGACGACGACAAGAAGAAAACGGCGTGACGTTTCGCCCGATGGCGGTCTCTGGCAACTCTTGGCAGAAGGCCGCCATGGGCGGCGCGACCGAAATGGAAATCTCCGCTCGACTTCGACTGGCGCAAGCCTTGCGGTTGGGCGGGGATCATCCCACCTCAATACTCAGATCAATTTTGAACGCCTGAACATAGCATGCGGGATTATTACGAGATCCTCGGCGTGGAGCGGAGCGCTGACGACGGCGCGCTGAAAGCTTCATTCCGAAAGCTGGCCATGGAGCATCACCCCGACCGCAATGGCGGTTGCGAGGAAGCCGAGGGGCGGTTCAAGGAAATCAACGAGGCCTATTCGATCCTCTCCGACCCCCAGAAGCGCGCGGCCTATGACCGGTTTGGTCATGCGGGCGTGAACGGTTCGGGCGGCGGCGGTGGCGGAAACGGCCAGTTCCACGACGTCAACGACATCTTCAGCGAAGTGTTCGGCGACGTCTTTGGCGACATGTTCGGCGGTCGCGGCCGCCAGCGCAGCGGACCGGCCCGTGGCCAGGACCTGCGCTACGACCTCGAGATCACCCTTGAGCAGGCCTATGCCGGCTCCGAGGTGGAGATCACGGTTCCGGCCTCGATCAATTGCGAAAGCTGCGACGGCTCCGGCGCCAAGCCGGGGACCAGCCCCACGGTCTGCGGAAGCTGCGGCGGCGCGGGCCGCGTGCGGGCCAGCCAAGGGTTCTTCTCGATCGAGCGGGCGTGCCCACGCTGCGGCGGCTCTGGCCGCCTGGTGCTGGACCCCTGCCAGGAATGCCATGGCCACGGCCAACTGCGGAAGGAGCGCACGCTCCAGGTCCGTATCCCGGCCGGTGTCGACGACGGCTCCCGGATCCGGCTGGCCGGCGAGGGCGATGCTGGCGCGCGCGGCGGTCCGCGCGGCGACCTCTACATCTTCCTGTCGGTGAGGCCGCACGACCTCTTCGACCGCGAGGGCCTGGATCTGCTCTGCACCGTGCCGGTGCCGATGGCGGTCGCGGCCTTGGGCGGCGACATCGAAGCGCCTTGCCTGATGGGCGGCGAGGCCTGCGACGGAAACTGCAAGATCGAGGTCAAGGTGCCGGAAGGCGCCCAGACCGGCCGTACCGTCCGCCTGAAGGGCCGTGGGATGCCCTCCCTGCGTTCGCGGGAGCGTGGCGACCTGGTGGTCGAGCTTTTCGTCGAGACCCCGACCAAGCTGACCGCGCGCCAGAAGGAACTGATGCGCGAGTTCTCCGACATCTGCGGCGAGCAACAGCATCCGAAGTCGGCCAACTTCATCGGGAAGGCCAAGCGGTTCTGGGAAGACGTCACCGGCGCCTAAAGCGCCCTAGCGCTTGAGGTCGATGTCCTTGCCGCCGGCCGGCAGGGACACGACGTCGCCGTCCCGCGCCACCCATAACGGTCCATCGAAAATGTGGCGGGTGTTCCCGAGGAACGGTCCCTCCAGCGCCCGCATCCGCAGCGGCGGGACCATGTGCGTTAGCATCAATGCGCGGGCCTCTGCGGCCCGCGCCGTCTGCGCGGCTTCCTGCGGGGTCGCGTGATAGTCGGGGATGTCGGCCATCAGCTTGGCGACGTTCGGCCGGTCGGCTTTTTGCGCCGCCTGGCCCAGGATCGCCACCAGTCGTGGGGAAAGCGCCTCATGCACCAGCAGGTCGGCGCCGTGCGCAGCCTTTTCCACCGCCACGTCTTTCGCGGTGTCGCCCGAGATTACCAGGCTGCGGCCCTTGTAGTCGAAGCGGTAGCCCACGGCCGGATGGACCGGGCTGTGATCGACTGCGAAGGCCGTGACCTTCACGCCGCCGTCCTCGAAGATCACCCTCCCGCCGGGGCCGGGCTCGGCGAACGGCTGAGCCGTCAGGCCAAAGCCCGCCGGCGGAACGGTCTTGGCGCCATGGTGGGCGACCCGATAGCTCGAATCCTGGCGATAGGCCTCGTTGAAGCCGGCCGCGATGCTCTCCACGCCCGGTGGGCCGTGAAGGGGCAGAGGAGCTTGCGCGGCGCCCGACACCCACCGTTGCATGGCCAGGGCGCCCAATCCGTCGATGTGATCTGAGTGGAAGTGGGTCAGGAACACCGCCTCCGCCAAACCGGGGGACAGTCCGATGCTGTTGAGGACCTCCGCCGATCCCTCGCCGGCGTCCACGACGAAGACCCGGCGGCCGGCGACGACGGTCAGGCAGGGGCCGGCGCGCGTGGTGTCGGCGAGCGGGGATCCGGAACCGCAGACCACGGCGTGCAACCCGTCGGGCAGCTCTTTGACCAGATTGGTCGCCATCGCCTTGTTGGCGATGCGGGTCGTGACAGCCAGCGCTATTTCGCCGCGCGCCAGGTAGAGCCCGCCGACGACGGCCATGAGGCACGCGCCGCCTACCAGCCAAGTCAAACGCCTCGTCCGATTAGCCGTCATTACGCCCTCCAGAAATATATTGGCATGAAGGGTGCCATATTATTATCGAGGACGTCAAATTGCATCGCGCTGACCTGCGCCTCGGGTTATCCAAGAGAGGATGACCGCGAACCAGGACGCTGAAATTTTCGCCCCGCCTGTCGATGGCCGCCGCGCTCGGACGGTCGCCAGCCGCGCGCGGATTCTCGAAGCCATGATCGACCTGTTACAGGCCGGCGAGACCCAGCCCTCGGCCGAAGCCGTGGCGGCCAAGGCCGGTGTCGGGGTGCGGACGGTGTTTCGCCTGTTCAGCGACGTCGACGGCCTCTATCGCGGTCTCCAGCGGACGATGGCCGAGCGGCTGGCCCCGATCCTGGCCGAACCCGTCAACGGCAGCCTGGCCGAGCGGCTAGACGTCCTGGTGGGGCGGCGATCGCAGATTTTCGAGGAGATGGCGCGGCCGAAGGCCTTCGCCGACATGCACCGAGCCCGCTCGTCGGAACTGCAGGAAACCCACCGGCTATTCATCGTCGCCCAGCGCGCCCTGCTGCTTGGCCATCTCGACGGCCTGTTGCCCGACGACGCCGACTTGGCTTCGGCGCTCGACCTGGCGCTCAGCTTCGACGCCTGGCGGCGGCTGCGCGACGATCAGGGCCTGTCGCGCGAGGTCGCCGAAAGGGTGATGCGACGGATGGCCCGAGCCCTGATCGCCAGCACCCCAACGCCCTGAAGAGGCGAGGCCGCGTCAGGCGATCTTGGTCAGCGTCCGGATGTCGGGCCAACGATAGCTGACTTCGTAGGTGACGCCGCCGGGGCCCGGCTCGCGTCGAGGAGCCTCGGCCTGACCGCCGAGGTGTTCGTAGAAGCCGCGGGCCGGAATGTTGTCGCGCAGGACCGACAGCATCAGCGAGGTGGCTTCGTTCGCCGCGAACACGCGGGCGATGTCGCACAGCAGCCGCCGCCCCAGGCCATAGCCCTGCGCCGTGCGCAGCACATAAAGCGTGGTGACCTCGGCTTCACCCGCCCACTTGGACCGGGAGGGGCCGCCTGCCGCGTAGCCGACCAGGCCCGAACGGCTCGCGGCGACCAGGGTGGCTTCCTTGTCGCCCGGGCCGATCAGGCTGGCGGCGAAGCGGCGCGTGTAGACCGGAACCGACATGCGGGCGAGGAACGAGTCCGGCAACAGGCCTTGATAGGTCTCCCGCCACGACTGGATGTGAACGCGCGCGAGATCCTCGGCGTCGCCTGGTCCAGCGGGGAAGATGACGTGCTGCAACGCGCGCTCCTGACCTCATACAGCTTGGGTGTCGGAGCGTTCGGTTCAAGGGGCCGCATTCCGCGGCTGCGGCTCCAATGGGGGCTGACGACGGGCGCGGGCGCCGTTAGCTTCGCGCCACTCATGAACGCCCCGTCTCCCACGCTCCCCGATCCCGCCGGCGCCACGCCGGTCATGGCCCAGTTCTTCGAGGCCAAGTCCCGCCAGCCCGACGCGCTGGTGTTCTTCCGCATGGGAGATTTCTACGAGCTGTTCTTCGAGGACGCGGAAAAGGCCGCGACCGCGCTGGGGATCACCCTGACCGCGCGGGGCAATCACGGCGGCGCGCCGATCCCGATGTGCGGCGTGCCGGTGCATGCCGCCGAGGCCTACCTCGCCAAGCTTGTCCGCGCCGGCTTCAAGGTCGCGCTTTGCGAACAGATGGAGGATCCGGCCGAGGCGCGTAAACGCGGCTCCAAGTCGGTGGTGCGCCGCGACGTGATCCGGGTGGTCACGCCCGGCACCCTGACCGAGGACGGACTGCTCGACGCCCGAGGCTCCAACCGCCTGGCCGCTGTGGCCGTGCGGGCCGGTGCGGCCGCCGTCGCCAGCGTGGAACTGTCGACCGGCGAGGTCGAGTGCATGGCGCTGTCGCGGGACAGTCTGGCCTCGGCCCTCGCCGCGCTCGGCCCCTCCGAGACCCTGGTGCCCGACCGGCTGTTCGCCGACGAGACGCTGTCCGAAACCTTCAAGACCGCCGGCGGCCTGATCCAGCCGATGGCCTCAGCCCTGGCTGAACCTTCGGCGTCCGAGGCCCGGCTCAAGCGGCTCTACGGGGTCGAGACCCTCGATGGCTTCGGCGAGCTGACGGGGGCGGAAATCTCGGCCCTGGGTCTGATCGCCGCGCATCTGGAAACCACCCAGGCCGGGCGGCTGCCGGCGCTGACCGCGCCGCGCCGGGCGGGCGAGGCCGACGTGATGTCGATCGACCCAGCCACCCGTTCCAGCCTGGAAATCGAGAAAAGCACCTCAGGCTCGCGCGACGGCTCGCTGCTCGGTGCGATCGACCGCACGATCACTGCGCCGGGTGCGCGGTTGCTGTCGGCGCGGCTGGCGCGGCCGCTGCTGGATCCCGCGGCCATTGATGCACGCCTCGACGCCGTGGAGTGGTTCTGTGAGCGTCGGCCGCTGCGCCAGAAGCTGCGCGAGACCTTGCGCGGCATGGGCGATATGGCGCGCGCGCTTTCGCGCCTGGCGCTGGGCCGCGGGGGGCCGCGCGATCTCGGCTGCCTGCGCGACGGCCTGGCCGGCGGCGAAACCCTGTCGCAGCTGTTCTCCCACCCTGCGCCGCTCGATCCGCCGCCCCCGGGGGAGATCGCTGGCGCGCTGGCGGGCCTGCACCCGCTCGGTGACCCGAACCTGACCGAGTTCCGCCGCATGCTCGCCGAGGGCCTGGGGCAGGACCTTCCGGCCCAGGCCCGTGACGGCGGTTATGTCGCCGCCGGCGTCCGGGTGGAGCTGGATCAGGCCCGCGCCCTACGTGACGACAGCCGCAAGGTGATCTTGCAACTCGAGGCGCGGCTGGTGGCCGAGAGCGGGGTGGCGCTCAAGATCAAGCACAATGCGGTGCTTGGCTACTTCGTCGAAACCTCCGCCAAGGCGGCCGAGCCGCTGATGAGCCCGCCGCTCAACGCCACCTTCATCCACCGTCAGACCCTCGCCAACCAGGTGCGCTTCACCACGGTGGAGCTGGCCGAACTGGACGCCCGCATCGCCCAGGCCGCAGAGCGGGCCTTGGCCATGGAGGTCGCCACCTTTGAGGCCTGGCGCGAGGCCGCGATCGGTGTCGCCGCGGCGATCCAGGCGGCCGCCGAGGGCGCGGCGCGGCTCGACGTGGCCGCGGGCCTGGCAGAATGGTCCGACGATGTGGGCGCCAGTCGCCCCGTGGTCGATCGCTCCACCGCCTTCGAGGCCGAAGCCGCGCGACATCCGGTGGTCGAGGCGGCGGTCAAGCGCGCCGGTGATCCTTTCACGCCTAACGACTGTCGCCTGGACGGAGCCGGCGTCGCCGGCGCGCGTCTGTCGATTGTCACCGGCCCGAACATGGCCGGTAAGTCGACCTTCCTGCGCCAAAACGCGCTGCTGGCGGTGCTCGCCCAGGCCGGTTGCTACGTGCCGGCCAAGAGCTTGCGGCTCGGCGTGGTGGACCGGCTGTTCAGCCGGGTCGGCGCGGGCGACGATCTGGCGCGCGGCCGCTCGACCTTCATGGCCGAGATGGTCGAGACCGCCGCCATCCTGACCCAGGCGACGCCGCGCTCGCTGGTGATCCTCGATGAGATCGGGCGCGGGACGGCGACCTATGACGGCTTGGCCATCGCCTGGGCCTGCGCCGAGGCGCTGCACGAGACCAACCGTTGTCGCGGGTTGTTTGCGACGCACTACCACGAGCTTGCGGTGCTCGAGGACCGGCTGGCCCACGTCGACAACCTGTCGCTGAAGGCCAAGGAATGGAACGGCGACCTGATCTTCCTGCACGAGGCCGGGCCTGGCCCTGCCGACCGCTCCTATGGCGTGCAGGTGGCCAAGTTGGCCGGGGTGCCGCCCGCCGTGGTGATCCGCGCCCGCGAGGTGCTGGACCGCCTGGAGCGCGAAGCCGGGGCGCCGGCCCACCTCGACGGCCTGCCGCTGTTCGCCGCCTCGGTCGCCGAGCCCGAGCATCGCGGGCCGAGCCAGGTCGAGGAGGCGCTGCGCGCGCTCGACGCCGACAGCATGAGCCCGCGCGAGGCGATGGCCGCGCTCTACCGGCTGAAGGAAATGCTCTAGTGGCGCTGAAGGCCCTGATGGTTGACGTGGACGGCGTGGTCGTCCGCCATCCTCACCCACAAGGGTGGTCGGCCAATATTGAGGCCGACCTGGGGGTAAAGCTCGAGGATCTGGAGAATGTCTTCTTCAAGCCGAACTTCGGGGATCTGGTCCATGGTCGTGGGCGACTTCACGATCTGTTGGCGCCCGCTCTAGCCAAGATCGCGCCGCATCTGACGTCCCAGGCCCTGGTCGATTACTGGTTCGAGCAGGACGGCCACCTCGACCACGATCTGCTGGAGCAGCTCGCGGCGGTTCGTGCGCGCGGGATCCAGCTGCATCTGGCCACCGTGCAGGAGCATGAGCGGGCCGGTTATCTCTGGACCAAGATGGGGCTGAAGGACCGCTTCGACGCGATCCACTACGCCGCCGCGCTAGGGCACGCCAAGCCGGCTCCGGAGTTCTATCGCGAGATCGAGGCCCGGACGGGCTTTGCGCCGAGCGAGCTGTTCTTCATCGACGACAAGGCCGCCAATGTCGAAGCTGCCCAGGCTTGCGGCTGGACCGCCGCGGTCTGGACGGGCCAGGATCGGTTGGCCGACCTGATGGCGCGGGCCGGGGTCTAGTGCTCTTTGCCTCGCGGCGGAGGCTCGCCCCGCCCGAACTCAATTCCTCTCCCTCGGGAGAGGTTAGGTGAGGGGGCGGCGCGTTAGCGCCGCATTGCGTCCTAAGCCGCCCGGCGGCGCCTGACCGCATCTTCGGCCAGACGGAAGCGGCCGATCAGGTCGGTGAGGGTTTCGGCCTGGCGGGCGAGGTTCGCCGCGGCGTTGGCGGTTTCCAGCACCATGCCCGCGTTCTGCTGGGTCACCCGGTCCATTTCGTTGACCGCGGTGTTCACCTGGCCCAGGCCGATCGCCTGCTCCTGGGTCGAGGTGGAAATGTCTCCCACCAGTCCGTGGACTTCGCTGACGCGGCCGACGATGCGGTTCAGCGCCTGGCCGGTCTGGCCGACCAACTCGACGCCTTGGGCGACCTGGCTGCTGGAGTCGGTGATCAGACCCTTGATCTCACGGGCGGCGTCGGCGGCCCGCTGGGCCAGGGCCCGCACCTCGGAGGCGACGACCGCAAACCCGCGGCCAGCTTCCCCGGCGCGGGCGGCTTCGACCCCGGCGTTCAGGGCCAGCAGGTTGGTTTGGAAGGCGATCTCGTCGATCACCCCGATGATTTGGCCGATCTTGTTGGAGGAGCCTTCGATCTGGCCCATGGCGGCGATGGCCGCCTCAACCACCGGCGCGCTCTGTTCGGCCTCCTGGCGGGCGTCGGCGACCGCGCCTGAGGTCTGCCGCGCGGTTTCGGCCGAGCGACGGACGGTCACGGTGATCTCGTCGACCGCGGCGGCGGTCTGTTCCAGCGAGGCGGCCTGGTTCTCGGTGCGGCGCGCCAGGTCGTCGCCGGAGGTCTTCAGTTGTCCGACCGTCGAAGTCATGGAGGACACCGCCCCGACCACCGCGGCGATAGTGCCATGGAGTTCGCTGACCGCGCCGTTGAAGTCGTCGCGGAGCTGGGCGTAGTCGCCGGTCAGTTCACGCTCGATCCGCGCGGTCAGGTCGCCCTTGGCCAGACCCGACAGCGCCTCGGCCAGTGCCCGGACGACCCGGGCCTGTTCGGCGGCGGCGGCGGCGCGTTCGGCTTCAGCCTTGTGGCGTTCGGCTTCGGCGGCTTCGAAATAGACGTCGAGCACTAGGCTCATGTCGAGCATGGCGCCCTTGATCAGGGCGGTGACGATGTCCGCGGTCTCGGCGTTCTTTGCCTTGCCGCCGAGCATGCCCGGGGCGCGTTCGGCCATCACCGAGCGGATCAGCTGTTCCAGCACCAGGGCGTAGCCGCCGATATACCAGCGTGGCTCCAGCCCGATGCGGGCGTGGATCCCGCCGATGGTCTGAACGGCCTTGGCGTAGTCGGCGGAGAACTCACCCGACGCGATGCCTTGCCAATGGCGCAGCTGAGCGTTGTGCGCCTTGGTGATGTGGCTGTCGTTCTGGAAGTGGGCGCGGGTCTCGGGGGTCTTGCGGACCTGGGCGTAGAAGTGATCGAGGGCGCCGGGCAGCTTCTCGGAGATCAGCGGCTGCGCCGACCGCAGGGTTTTGCGGGTCTCCGCGGTCACCTGCATGAATTCCAGGCGTCCGTCCAAGCCGTTCCCAGTCATCACTCGCTCCACAAACGCGCAACAGTCACGCTTCAACATCGTGCGACGCCGTCCTGAACCTTCGCGGTTAAGGATGGGTAAGGAGCTTGAAGTCCTACCGCCAGTTGATCGATTTCGCGTCATTTCGCCGCCTTTGGAGGCGGGTGGGTATTGAACTGTGTTTTTCTTTGCCCTCGGCAGACGAAGCCGCCGAGACTATATCCAAGCCATGCCCCCACGCCTTCGCCCAACGCGCCTGGAATATGTCGTCGACGGGGTCCGTCTGCGCGCCCAGCTTTCCGCCGCCGCCCTGGACGCCGTGGGCGATGAGGCCGAGCAACGCCGCCGCGCGCTGGAAATCCTGAAGCAGGCCCTGTTCCGGGGTCGGATGATCGCCAAGGAGCGGCTGGAGAACGGCGCGGGCGGCATCGAGACCGCGCGGCTGCTGTCGGGCGTCACCGACGAGGTGGTCACCGCCCTCTACGACTTCACCACCGTCCACGTGTTCCGGGCCCGCAACCCGACCGAGGGCGAGCGCCTGGCGCTGCTGGCGGTCGGTGGATATGGGCGGGGCGCCCTGGCCCCCTTCTCCGATCTCGATCTGCTGTTCCTGCGCCCCTACAAGCAGACCGCCCACACCGAGAGCGTGATCGAGTACATGCTCTACGCCCTCTGGGACCTGGGCTTCAAAGTCGGCCACGCCTCGCGGACGGTGGAGGAGTGCATCAAGCTCTCCCGCGAGGACTACACGATCCGCACTTCTATCCTGGAGGCGCGCCAGCTCACCGGCGACAAGCAGTTGGCCGACGAACTGATCCGCCGCTTCCGCGCCGAGGTGGTGAAGGGCACCGCCGCCCAGTTCGTCGCCGCGAAGCTGAAGGAGCGCGACGTCCGCCAGGAGCGGGCGGGAGCGAGCCGCTACATGGTCGAGCCCAATGTGAAAGAGGGCAAGGGCGGGCTGCGCGACCTCAACACCCTCTTCTGGATCGCCCAGTACCTGCACCCGGTCAGCCAGGTGGACGGCTTCGTCCAGCTCGACATGTTCAACCGGCGCGAGGTCGCGGCTTTTATCAAGGCGTTCGACTTCCTCTGGGCGGTGCGTAGCCATCTGCACTTCGCCACTGGGCGGCCCGAGGAGCGGCTGACCTTCGACCTGCAGCCCGAGATCGCTCGCCGGATGGGCTATGGCGACCGGGGCGATGCGCCGGCCGTCGAGCGGTTCATGCGCCGCTACTTCCTGATCGCCAAGGAGGTCGGCGCGCTGACCCGGGTGTTCGCCGCCAAGCTCGAGGCCGAGCAGATCAAGCAGGAGCCCAAGGGGCTTTCCCGGCTTATCCCCGGGCACGGCAAGGCCAAGCGCAAGAAACTGGACCCCGGCTTCCACGAGGAGGGCGGGCGCCTGAACATCGATGGGCCGGAGATTTTCGAGGCCGATCCGATCAACATGCTCCGGCTGTTTCGGCTGGCCGACCAACGCGACCTCGACCTGCATCCCGACGCCTTCACCGCCGCCAGCCGTTGTTCGGGCCTGATCGGTTCGAAGGTGCGCCGCGACCCGGCGGCGGCCAAGGTGTTCCTCGACATCCTGGCCCATGGCCGCGATCCGCAGCGGACCTTGTCGATGATGAACGAGGCGGACGTGCTGGGCCGCTTCGTGCCCGAGTGGGGCCGCATCGTCGCCCAGATGCAGTTCAACATGTACCACTCCTACACGGTGGATGAGCACACGCTGCGAGCTGTCGGCGTGATCGCCGACATCGCCAACGGACGCTTCGCCGAGGACCATCCGCTGTCGACCTCGGTGATGCCGCTGATAGACGACCGCGAGGCGCTGTTCCTGGCCATGTTGCTGCACGACACCGGCAAGGGCGGGGTCGGCGGGCAGGAAAAGGCCGGGGCGCGCGCGGCCCGCCAAGCCTGCGAGCGCCTGGGCCTGGACCGCAAGCGCATCGAGATGGTGGCCTGGCTGGTCGAGCATCACCTTGTGATGAGCGACTACGCTCAGAAGCGCGATATTTCCGACCCGCGCACGGTGGTCGATTTCGCGCGCATCGTGGAAACGCCCGAACGGCTGCGTCTGCTGCTGGTGCTGACCGTCGCCGACATCCGCGCCGTCGGGCCGGGGGTCTGGAACGGCTGGAAGGGCCAACTGATGCGGGAGCTCTATGGCGCGACCGAAGCGGTGTTCCGCGGCGGGCGCGGTTCGGACGCCGCCGCCGCCATCCGCCGCTATCATGAGAACGCCGCCTACGACGCCCGGGTGCGATTGATCGCCGCCGACCCGACGACGGCCGATTGGGTCCAGAGCATGGAGGACGCCTATTTCACCTCGTTCTCCGACGATGAAATCCTTATCCACGCCGCCCTGACGCGGCGCGCCGCGCAAGCCGGAGGCGCGGCGGCCCAGGGCCAGATTCGCAGCGGCCTCAACGCTTCGGAAGTCGTGGTCGCAGCGCCTGACCGCCAGCGGTTGTTCGTCAATCTGGTCACGGCCATCACCGCGGCCGGCGCCAACGTCGTCGGGGCCCGGGTGTTCACCTCCGGCCAGGGCGAGGCGCTTGACGTCTTCTACGTCCAGGACGGCGCGGGCGCCGCCTATGGCGCGGACAATCCGCGCACCCTCAACCGGCTGGCCGAGGCCCTCGAGGCGGCTGGGCGCGGCGAGGCGACCAAGGGCGAACCGCGCCGGGTGACCGACTTCGGCCGCGCCGCGGCGTTCTCGATCACCCCGACGGTCATGCTCGACAACGAGGCCTCGGAAGTCTCGACCGTGGTCGAGGCGTCAGGCCGCGACCGGCCCGGCCTGCTGGCGGCGCTGGCCAACAACATCTCCGACGCTGGGCTATCGATCCTCTCGGCTCACATCGACGGCTATGGGGAGCGGGCGGTCGACGCCTTCTATGTCACCGAGCCGAATGGCGGAAAGCTGACCGACGCCAAGCGGATGGCGGCGCTGAAGGCCGATCTGATGGAGTCGTTGAACGAAGTGGAGGCCGCCCCGCCGCGTTCCCGGGCCAATCTGCAGAAGGCCAGGGCCAGCGTCGCCCGATAGGGTGCGCGGGCTCTTGTCGCTCTTGACCCTGGCCTAGGGCTCAGCGCACACAAACCGCGTGACCGCATCCGCATCCTCGCCCGCCAAGAGCGGCCTGATCCGCTCCTCAATGGTGCTGTCGGGCCTGACGCTCATCAGCCGGTTCATGGGGCTGGCGCGGGACCTCGTGCTCACCGCCCGGTTGGGCGCCAGCGCGACCATTGCGGCGGACGCCTACTACACCGCCTTGGCCTTCCCGAACCTGTTCCGGCGGATCTTCGCCGAGGGGGCGTTCTCTTCGGCCTTCATCCCGTCCTACACCAAGACCTTGGTGGGCGATGGCCAGGCGGAGGCCGACCGCATCGCCTCGGACGCCCTGGCGACCCTGGCGGCGGCTACGATCGGCCTGACCATCGCCGCCCAACTCGCCATGCCGTGGCTGATGTACGTCATCAATCCGGGCTACGCTTCCGACCCGGCCAAGTTCAAGCTGGCGATCCTGCTGACCCAGATCAGCATGCCCTATCTGCCCTGCATGGCGATCGGCGCGCTGCTCTCCGGCGTCCTGAACGCCCACCGGCGGTTCATCGTCACCGGGATTTTTCCGACCATCCTCAATCTGGTGATGCTCGCGGCGGTTATCCCGCAGAGCGACCCCATCCGGGCGGCTTTCGCAGCTTCGGTCGCCATTCCGGTGGCCGGCGTGCTGCAGGCGGGCCTCCTGTGGTGGGGCGCCCGCCGCGCCGGGGCGAAGATCATGTTTCGGCTGCCCAAGCTCAGCCCTGAGATCAAGGCGCTGATCGCCCTGGCCATCCCCGGCGCCATCGCCGCCAGCGCCGTCCAGATCAACATCTTCATTTCCGGCATCCTGGCCTCCCAGGTGCCCGGCGGCCGGGCCTGGACCGAGGTCGCCGCGCGCCTCTACCAGCTGCCGCTCGGCCTGATCGGCGTGGCGGTGAGCGTGGCCCTGCTTCCGCGGCTCTCCAGCGCCATCCAGGCCAAGGACCATGCCGACGCCCAGGCCGCCACCGACCAGGCGATCATCTTCTCGCTGGCCCTGACGGCGCCCGCCGGCGCGGCCCTGGCGGCCATGCCGTTCTTCCTGATCGACGGGCTGTTCACGCGCGGCGCTTTCACGGTGGAGGACGCCCGTCAGACCGGTCAGATCCTGTTGCAGTACGGCTGGGGCGTCCCGGCCTTCGTGCTGACCCGCGTGCTGCAGCCGGCCTTCTTCGCCCGCGCCGACACCCGCGCCCCGATGCGGTTCGGGATCATCTCGGTGGTGGTGAACATCGTTTTGGGCCTGGCCCTGTTCCAGGTGATCGGCATCCAGGGCATCGCCGCGGCGACCAGCGCGGCCGCGTGGCTGAACGTTCTGCAGATGTCCCTGCTGCTAGCCAAGCGCGGCGACTACTCCCCGACCAAGGCGGCCTGGAACCGGATCGCCCGCATCGTTGCGGCCAGCACGGCGTTCGGGCTGCTGATGGGCTTCGCCTCCCATAACCGGGCCTTCATCGAGGCGCCGCTGCAGGACCTCTATTTCCTTGGTCTGGGCGCCAAGGAGATCGCCGTGCTGTCGGTCAGCGCGGCCGGCGTAGTGGCCTACGGCGTGCTGTTGCTAGGCTTCAAGGGCGTCACCCCGACCGAAATTCGCGCTGCCCTGCGCCGACGTCCGGGCGACGTCGCGGTCTCGCCCGACCTCTGACAGGCTTGCCGTTTTTCCCCGAAAGCCTTATTGGCAAGGGCCATGGCTTACGGACTGAACACTTGGCGATGGCGCAGCGCCTGATCCCGCCCACCGGTGGCGCCGACGCGCGCCTGCACGTCCTCTTTTCAAAAGCCTGACATCATCATGACTGACCAAGCTCCCCCCGCCTACACGGGCCCGCAACGCGTGCTGTCCGGCGTCCAACCCTCGGGCGCCCTGCACCTCGGCAACTATCTCGGCGCGTTGGTGAAGTTCGCCCGCCTGCAGCACGAGGTCGAAACCTTCATCTTCGTGGCCGACATGCACGCCATCACCGTGTGGCAGGACCCGAAGCTGCTGGCCTCCCAGGTGCGCGAGATCGCCGCCGCCTATCTGGCCGCGGGCCTTGACCCGAAGGTCGCCACGATCTTCCCGCAATCGGCCGTGACCGCGCACGCCGAACTGGCCTGGATCTTCAACTGCGTCGCCCGCCTCGGCTGGCTCGACCGGATGACCCAGTTCAAGGAGAAGTCGGGCAAGCACAAGGAGCGCTCCAGCGTCGGCCTCTACACCTATCCGGTGCTCCAGGCGGCCGACATCCTGCTCTACAAGGCCACCCAGGTTCCGGTCGGCGAGGATCAACGCCAGCATCTGGAGCTGACGCGCGACGTGGCGGCCAAGTTCAACCACGACTTCGAGGTCCCGGGCTTCTTCCCGCTGCCCGACGCCCTGACTCAGGGTCCGGGCGCGCGGGTCATGTCGCTGCGCGACGGCTCGGCGAAGATGAGCAAGTCCGACCCGTCGGACAATTCGCGCCTCAACCTGCTGGATGAGGCCGACGTTATCGCCCAGAAGGTTCGCAAGGCCCGGACCGATCCGGAGCCGTTGCCCGAGACGCTCGACGAACTGAAGGACCGGCCCGAGGCCCTGAACCTGCTCGGCATCTACGCCGCGCTCGAGGGCCGCACCTCGGCCCAGGTGTTGACCGAGTTCGCCGGCCAGGGCTTTGGCGCCTTCAAGCCAAAGCTCGCCGATCTGGCGGTCGAGAAGCTGGGTCCGGTCGGCGCCGAAATGCGCCGCCTGATGGCCGATCCGGCCGAAATCGACCGGGTGCTGGCCGCCGGGGCCGAGCGCGCCCGGGAAGCTGCGGCTCCCACCCTGGCCGAGGTCCGTAAGATCATCGGCTACTGGGGCGCCTGACCTCCTTGCTCGTCATCCTCCGGGCGACCAGAGGATGACGAGATTGGGTGTGTCTTCAGTGTTGCCTTCGCCTCCGTCAGACCCCACCGTCGCCCCATGAGCCAACGCAAGTTCCTCGTCATCGCCGACGACAGCCCGGAGTTCCAGGCGGCCCTGAGGTTCGCCTGCCGCCGGGCGCGCTCGACCCAGGGGCACGTGGCCTTGCTGCGGGTCATCGAGCCGGCGGTGTTCGAACACTGGAGCGGCGTGCGCGACGAGATTGAGCGCCAGGCCCGTGAAGAGGCCGAGGCGATCCTGCAGAAGATGGCCGAGTACGTGGTGGCCGAGACCGGCGCGCCGCCGGAATTCATCATCATGCACGCCGACAACACCCGCGCCGCCCTGCGCAAGGTGATTTCCGAGGACCCGTCGATCAAGATCCTGGTCCTGGCCGCCGCGGTCGGGGGCAGGGGCCCTGGGCCGCTGGTCGCCTCCATCGCCAAGGACGGGGTAAAATGGGGCGCTCGCAAGGTGCCGGTGACTGTGGTGCCTGGCGATCTGACCGACGAAGAGATCGCCGACCTAGCCTAGCGACATCGCGAAACTTGCGATTTGGCCGGCAAAGCGCCACATCACATCCATGTTCATCCAGACCGAAGTCACGCCGAACCCCGAGGTTCTGAAGTTCCTTCCCGGCCGTGAGCTCCTCGCCGAGGGCTCGCGCGATTTCCGGACCATGGAAGAGGCCCAGGCCTCACCCCTGGCGGGCGACCTGTTCGACATCGAGGGCGTGACCCGGGTGTTCTTCGGGACCGACTTCCTGACGGTCGGCAAGGACGGCCATCACGATTGGCCGCACCTGAAGGCGCCGATCCTCGCGGCGATCATGGATCATTTCACCTCCGGCCGTCCGCTGTTCGAAGAAAGCGGCGGCGAGGCCGGCGGGCACGATGATCGGGTCTATGAGGGCGAAACCGCCCAGGTGGTCGCCGAGATCAAGGAACTGCTCGACACTCGCATCCGCCCCGCTGTGGCGCAGGACGGCGGCGACATCCTGTTCAACCGCTTCGAGCCCGACACCGGCGTCGTCTGGCTGCATATGCGCGGCGCCTGCTCGGGCTGCCCGTCATCGTCGGCGACCTTGAAGGCCGGCGTCGAAAACATGCTCAAGCACTACGTGCCTGAAGTGACGCGCGTCGAGCAGACGCTCTAGGCGCTCCAGGGGTGGGGCCTTCTCGAATTCCAGCGGCGAACGCGCGATGATCGTGCTCGCCATCGACACCTGCCTGTTCGCCTGCTCGGTCGCGGTGGTGGACGGGGAGCGCGTCTTGGCGCGCCGGGTTGAGCCGATGAGCCGTGGGCACCAGGAACGCCTGGCTCCGCTGGTCCAGGAAGCCATGGCCGAGGCCGGTCTTGGCTTCGACAGGCTCGAGCGGATCGGCGTCACCGTCGGGCCCGGATCGTTCACCGGCCTGCGGGTCGGATTGGCCTTCGCCAAGGGCCTGGCTTCCGCACTGGCTATCCCGGCGGTCGGGATCGGCTCTCTGGAGGCCTTGGCCGACACCGAAACCGGCAGTGTTGTCGCCGTGCTCGATGCAAAGCGCGGCCAAGTCTATCTGCAGGCCTTCTCGGACGGGGCGCCGGTCAGCGCGCCCGACGCTCTGCCGATCGAGACGGCCGCGGCGCGCGTAGCCGAATTTGCGCCCGACACCTTGATCGGCACCGGTGCGACCCTGTTGGCCGACGTCCGGCCGGGCGCCCGGATCGTCGAGGCGGACGTCACCGACCCCGTGGCGGTTGCGCGCCTGGCCAGCCAGCGGTCGCCGGTCCCGCCGCGTCCGCTCTATCTGCGGGCGCCCGACGCCAAGCTGCCGGGCGGAAAGACCCTCGAAGCGTGAAGCTGCGTGGCGCTCAGGGCCAGGAGGCTGGCGCGCTCGCCGAAGTCCACGCCCTGGCCTTTGATCATCCGTGGTCGGCGGACGAGATCGCCGAACTGTTGGGTGGCCCTGGCGCGTTCGCCCTGGTCGCCGAGGACGCTGCGCCTGTCGCCTTCATCCTTTGCCGGGCGATCGCCGGCGAGGCGGAAATACTAACATTGGCGGTGTCGCCGGCCGCGCGTCGTCGCGGCGTGGCGCGAGGCTTGGTCGAGGCGGCGGCCGGCGCCGCCCGCATTGCGGGGGCCGAAGCCATGTTTCTTGAGGTCGCCGACGACAATCTCGCGGCCATCGGCCTCTACGAGACTGCAGGGTTCACACGTGCGGGATTGCGGCGCGGGTACTATGATCGTGGTCCACAGGGTTTGGCCGACGCGCTCGTGATGCGTCTCGACCTTGGCCGCGCGGCGCTGTAGCCCTATCCTTAGGTCGTCTGAAGTCCGAGGAGCCCCGTTCGTGGATCGCATTGAAAATCTCTGCATCGAGAAGGGCATGCGCATGACCGAGCAACGCCGCGTGATCGCGCGGGTGTTGTCGGCTGCTCACGACCACCCCGATGTCGAGGAACTCTATCGTCGTTCCCACGAGGTCGACCCGCATATTTCCATCGCCACGGTCTACCGGACCGTCCGTCTGTTCGAAGAGGCGGGCATCATCGCGCGTCACGACTTCCGCGACGGTCGTTCGCGTTATGAGGAGGCGACCGAGGTCCACCACGACCACCTGATCGATATGAAGACCGGCCGCGTCGTCGAGTTCGTCGATGAGGAAATCGAGGCCCTGCAAGAGGCGATCGCCCGCAAGCTTGGCTACAAGCTGGTAGACCACCGCCTTGAGCTCTACGGCATGCCCCTTGACGACAAATAGGGCCGCCGCGCCCCGCCTCGGCGGGGTTTTGGGCTGATCTTGGGCGACTTCCAGATCCGGTTGCGGCGTTGTGCTGGCGGCGGTGCGCGCTGTTCTGCGCCTTGCGCCAACCTATCCACAGCCTCATAAACCCGGCCATGTCCGCTCCAACCAAGCGCCTCTACATCAAGACGTACGGCTGTCAGATGAACGTCTATGACAGCGAGCGCATGGCCGACGTCCTTGCGCCGTTGGGCTATGGGATGACGGACGAGCCGCAGGATGCCGATCTGGTGGTGCTCAACACCTGCCATATCCGGGAAAAGGCCACCGAGAAGGTCTATTCCGAGCTCGGTTACATCAAGCAGATGAAGCAGGCCCGCGCTGAGGCGGGCGCCTCGATGACGGTGGTGGTCGCCGGCTGCGTGGCTCAGGCCGAGGGCGAGCAGATCATGATCCGCCAGCAGGCGGTGGATCTGGTCGTCGGGCCGCAGGCCTATCATCAGCTGCCCGAACTGATCGCCCGTACGCACCGCAAGCGGGGCGAGCGGCTGGCCGCCGACTTCGCCGCTGACGAGAAGTTCGACGCCCTGCCGGTGGAGCGCAATCCCGCCGGGGTCACTGCCTTCCTCACCGTGCAGGAGGGTTGCGACAAGTTCTGCACCTTCTGCGTCGTGCCTTATACCCGGGGCGGGGAGTGGTCGCGTCCGGTCGACACCATCCTGGCCGAGGCTCGCGATCTGGCCGCCAAGGGGGTGCGCGAAGTCACCCTGCTGGGCCAGAACGTCAACGCCTATGCCGGGGAGGGTGGGCTGGCCGGACTGGCGCGTCAGTTGGCCAAGATCGAGGGCCTGGACCGGATCCGCTACACCACCAGCCACCCGGCCGACATGGGCGATGAGCTGATCGCCGCCCACGCCGAGCTGCCTCAGTTGATGCCTTACCTGCATCTGCCGGTGCAGGCGGGGTCCGACAAGATCCTCAAGGCGATGAACCGCGCTCACACCGCCGAAAGCTATCTGCGGCTGGTGGAGAAGATCCGCGCAGCACGTCCCGACATCGCCATGGCCGGCGACTTCATCGTCGGCTTCCCTGGCGAGCGGGACGTCGACTTCGAGGCGACGCTGCAGTTGGTCCGCGAGGTCGGCTATGCCGGCGCCTTCAGCTTCAAATACTCTCGCCGCCCGGGCACCCCGGCCTCGGCCCTGCCCGGCCAGGTGGCCGACGAGGTGAAGGAAGAGCGGCTCGCCCGCTTGAACGCCTTGCTGGACGACCAGCAGCGCGCCTTCAACGCCAGTCAGGCCGGCAAGGTCCTGCCGGTGCTCTTTGAGCGGCCCGGCCGTCATCCGGGTCAATTGTCAGGTCGCAGCCCCTATCTGCAGGCCGTGCATGTCGATGGTTCGGATCGCCTGATCGGCCAGATCGTTCCCGTCCGGATCGAGGCTGGAAGCAAGATGAGCCTGGCAGGCGTGCTGGAAATGGAAACCGCGTGAGCAGACCCGAATTTATCCAGTTGTCCGACGCCGCCGCCCGCGCGGTGGCCGGCGCGTCCAGCCGTCACGCCGCCTTGATCGAAGACGCCTTCAACGTCCTGATCGAGACGCCGGGCGGCGGGGTGTCGGTGGACGGCGACGCCAAGGCGCGCGCCGGCGCCAAGCAGGTGATCTCGGCCCTGGCCGCGCGCGCTGACGCCGGCCAGGAGGTCGCTGAGGCCGATGTGCGCGTGGCGATCGGCCAGGTCAGGGTTGGCGCGGCCAAGGCGCCCGGCGGATTGCCGGCCGGCCGTCGCGGGCAGGTCGCTCCGCGAACCCCGGGACAGGCTCGTTATCTGGACGCCCTGGCCAATTGTGAACTGGTGTTCGGCCTGGGCCCCGCCGGGACCGGCAAGACCTTCCTGGCCGTCGCGCACGGCGCGGGCCTGCTGCTGCGCGGCGAGGTCGAACGCCTGATCGTCTCGCGCCCCGCGGTCGAGGCCGGCGAGCGGCTGGGCTTCCTGCCGGGCGACCTGACCGAGAAGGTCGATCCCTATATGGCCCCGGTCTGGGAGGCCCTGACCGACATCCTGGGCGTCGACCAGTTCCGTCGCCGCCGCGAGAAGGGCGAGATCGAGGTCGCACCCATCGCCTTCCTGCGCGGACGCACCCTCAGCCACGCCTTTGTCATTGTCGATGAGGCGCAGAACACCACGCGCCTGCAGATGAAGATGGTTCTGACGCGGATCGGGGAGGGTTCACGCATGGCCGTGACGGGCGACCCGACGCAGATCGACCTTGTGAACGCCTCGGATTCGGGGCTCGCCCACGCGGTCAGCCTGCTGGAGGGCGTGAAGGGCGTCGGCGTCAATCGCTTCGCGGCCGAGGATATCGTGCGTCACCCGATGGTGGAGCGTATCGTGCGGGCCTATGACGCGGATGCGGCCAAGCGCGGACGAGCGATTTGATCGACATCGAAATCGAAGACGAGGCGTGGCTCACGGCGGCTCCTGATGCGGAGTTGCTGGTCGAGGACGCCGCGGCTGCGGCTCTGACCCAGATCGACTTCGACGGCGGCGGCGTCACCATCCTGCTGACCGACGACGAGAGCGTGCGCGAACTGAACGCCCGGTTCCGTCAGAAGGACAATGCGACCAACGTCTTGTCCTTTCCCGCGCCGCAAAACCCCGAGGGTCATTTGGGCGACATCGCGCTCGCCTTCGGGGTCTGCGCCCGCGAGGCGGTCGAGCAGGGCAAGCCCCTGGCGCACCACCTGCAACACCTGGTGGCGCACGGGGTATTGCATCTTGTAGGATACGATCACGAAACTGACGCCGAGGCCGAACAAATGGAAGGTCTTGAGCGCGTCATCCTGGCCGGGTTGGGCGTCCCAGACCCCTATGCGGCCGAGCAGGGAGACCATGACTAACCCCTCGGACGGACCATCCAGTCCGCCCGAACCCGCCAGGCAAAGCCGCGGTGTTCGGGCGTTTCTTCGCAGGCTTCGCGGCAAGGGCGGCGCTGACTCATCGGCGCCTCACCAACCCGCACATGGCGCGGCCAACGGGTTGGTCGAGCAGGCTGCGGCCTTTCAGTCCATGCGGGTGGGCGACGTCATGACGCCGCGCGTCGACATCGTGGCGGTGGAGCTCTCCACGCCATTCTCCGAGGTGGTCGAGCGTTTCGCCGAGGCCGAGCACAGCCGCATGCCGATCTATCGCGAGACGTTGGACGATCCGGTCGGGGTCATCCACGTTAAGGACATTTTCAAGCTGCTGGCGCGCGGCAAGCAGCCGGGCCCCGAGGCCTTGGTCCTTCAGAAGCTGCGCCGTGACGCCCTCTATGTGCCCGGTTCCATGCGTGCCGCCGATCTGCTGCTGCGAATGCAGACCGAACGCATTCACATGGCCTTGGTGATCGACGAATTCGGTGGAACCGACGGGCTGGTGACCATGGAGGACCTGGTCGAGGCGGTGGTCGGCGATATCGACGACGAGCATGACGAGGCGACGGTCGCCAGCGTCATACCGCGCCCAGGCGGCGTCTACGAGGTCGACGCCCGCGCGCCGCTGGAGAAGCTGGAAGCGGCCATCGGCGCCGATCTGGCGCCGGGCGAACTGGACGAGGAAATCGATACGGTCGGCGGGCTGGTCTCGGCTCTGGCCGGACGCGTGCCTCAGCGCGGCGAAGTGATCTCTCATCCCGGCGGCTACGAGATCCAGGTGTTGGATTCCGACGCTCGGCGGGTGAAGCGCGTGCGGTTCAAGCCCATGGTGAAGGCCGAGGTTGGCGGCGAGGCCTGATCTGAAACCGACGTCTCCCTGGATACCGCGCCTGTTGGCGCTCGCCGCCGGACTGGCGGCCGGGCTCGCACATCCGCCGTTCGGCGTGCTGCCGGGATTGCTCGGCTACGCCCTGCTGATGCGGCTGGCGGAGACCGAGGGGCCGCGTCCGTTGCGGTCGGCCTTTTTCCGGGGCTGGCTGGCGGGGGTCGGCTACTTCGCGATCGGCGTCTGGTGGATCACCGAGGCCTTCCTCGTCGATGCCGCCGCTCATGGCTGGATGGCGCCTTTCGCCCTGCTGTTCATGGCCGGCGGCTTGGCGCTGTTCTGGGGCCTCGCGGCCTTGGCCTATCGATGGGCCGCCTTGCGCGGGCCTTGGCGGGTGCTGGTCTTCGCCGGCTGTCTTGCGTTGGCGGAGTGGGTGAGGGGGCACGTCTTCACCGGCTTTCCCTGGAACCTGCCGGGAGAAACCTGGGCCGCTGGGGGGGCGATCTCGCAGACCGCGTCCCTGGTTGGATCATACGGCCTGAGCTGGATCACGGTCGCCGTGGCGGCCAGTGCGGCGCTGGTGCTGGACCCCACGCCGCGTCGCGGCCGGGCGATCGGGCTCGGGGTCGCCTTGGCGACGCTGGCGGGCCTGTTCGCGTTCGGAGCGACGCGTCTGGCCGCCGCGCCGCAGGGGGCGGCGGATGCGCCGCTGATCCGTGTCGTCCAAGCCAACATCGATCAGAAGGACAAGTGGAAGCCTGAGAACCTCGACCTGATTGTCGACACCTACGTCTCTCTCTCGCGCAGTCGGCCAGGCGAGCCTGCGCCGGCGGTGGTTGTCTGGCCTGAAGGCGCGTTGCCGGCGGTGATCGATGATCTGCTGGCGCCCGGAAGTCCCTATGTGCCGCGCATCGCCGGCGCCCTGCAGCCGGGCCAGACGCTGATGTTGGGGGCCAATCGCATGGGGCTCTCGGCCGCCGGAGAGCCGGACTATTTCAACAGCCTGATCGCCCTGCGCCGCGAAGCGACCGGGCTCAGGGTCACGGGCGTCTATGACAAGCACCGACTGGTGCCGTTCGGCGAGTTCCTGCCGTTCGGGGATTTGGCGACCAAGTTCGGCATCCGCAGCTTGGTTCACATGCCCGAGGACTTCACGGCCGGGCCCGAGCCCATGCCGCTGTCGCCGGAAGGCCTGCCGCCGGTCCAGCCGCTGATTTGCTACGAGGCGTTGTTCCCCCGGTTGGCCGACGGGGCCGCTAAGCGGGCCGGCGTTCGCGCCGAATGGCTGCTCAATGTGTCGAATGACGCCTGGTTCGGGGCCACCAGCGGTCCGTGGCAGCACCTGAACATCGCCAGCTATCGGGCGATCGAGGCGGGCTTGCCTATCGTCCGCGCCACACCGACGGGAGTTTCGGCCGTGATTGATGCGCAAGGCAATATTTTGCCGGGCGCGAAGCTTGGCCTTGGAGAGACTGGAGTGATCGACGCGAGGCTTCCTCCGGCGCGTCCGCCCACCCTCTACAATCTCATCGGTGAATCAGCCTTCGCCATGATGTTGCTCATTTCGGCGGTGACGATGGTGTGGGGACGCTATCGTAGAGCTTCGCGGAATTGACGGTTCAGTCAGGTACATGACGCGTCGGCCCGGGCTCATTTAGGGTTGAGCCATGGCTAAGGATATCGATGTCGTTCCTAACCCAGTCGACGTGCACGTCGGGCTGAGGATCAGGCTGCGACGCAAGGAGCTTGGCGTCAGCCAAGAGAAGCTCGCCGACGCGATCGGCCTTACTTTTCAGCAGGTTCAGAAGTACGAGCGCGCGGCCAATCGGGTGTCGGCGTCCAAGCTCTATGAGGTGGCTCGCGCCCTCGACACCTCCACGGCCTACTTCTTCGAGGGCCTGACCGACGATCATATCCGCACGGCCGCCGAGCCGGGCGGCCAGACGCAGATGCAGGCCTTCCTGCTCACCGCCGAGGGTGTCGAGCTTGCGACGACCTTCCCTCGGATTCAGCCGTCCCGCGTTCGCCGCCGCATTCTCGATCTGGTTCGTGCGATGGTCGATGACGGAGCGGTGCTCCCCGAGGACTGATATCTTTCGGCGGCGGCCTCTTAACCCTGCGGCGATTGACGCGGCTTGCGGGATATAAAGATTTCTTTATAGGTTTCCGCCGACGTCCAATTGGGGCTGCCGCGCGCCGGCGCCTGCACGATTTCCGGAGCTAACACTTGAGCCGTTCCTCCTACATTTTCACCAGCGAAAGCGTGTCCGAAGGTCACCCGGACAAGGTCGCCGACCGCATCTCCGATACGGTGGTTGACGCCTTCCTGGCGGCCGAGCCCGAGGCCCGCGTGGCCTGCGAGACACTGGTCACCACCAACCGGATCGTCCTGGCCGGTGAAGTCCGCGCCGGCAAGCCGGGCGCCTCGAAGGCTGAGAACAAGCAGCTGACCAAGGACATCCTGGCCAGCCTTGAGCCCAAGGTCCGCGCCGCGGTGAAGGACATCGGCTACGAGCAAAAGGGCTTCCACTGGCAGAAGGCGAAGTTCGCCAACTACCTGCACGCCCAGTCCGCCGACATCGCCGTCGGCGTCGACTCGACCGAGAAGAAGGAAGAGGGCGCGGGCGACCAGGGGATCATGTTCGGCTACGCCTGCGACGAGACCCCGTCGCTGATGCCGGCGACCCTGCAGTTCTCGCACGACATCCTGCACAAGCTGGCTGAGGTCCGTCACTCCGGTGAGTGCGAAGCCCTCGAGCCCGACGCCAAGAGCCAGGTCACGGTGCTTTACCAGGACGGCCGCCCGGTCGAGATCCTGAAGATCGTCGTTTCGACCCAGCACCAGAAGAAGATTGGCGACCAGGTCGCCAATTCCAAGCGCATCCAGGCGCTGATCAAGCCCTATGTCGAGAGCGTGCTCCCCTCGGGTCTGATCACCAAGAAGACCAAGTGGCACGTCAACCCGACCGGCCGCTTCCTGATCGGCGGCCCCGATGGCGACGCCGGCGTCACCGGCCGCAAGATCATCGTCGACACCTACGGCGGCGCCGCGCCGCACGGCGGCGGCGCGTTCTCCGGCAAGGATCCGACCAAGGTCGACCGTTCGGCCGCCTATGCCTGCCGTTATCTGGCGAAGAACGTGGTCGCCGCGGGCCTGGCTCGCAAGTGCACCATCCAGATCAGCTACGCCATCGGCGTGGCCGATCCCTTGAGCTTCTATGTCGACCTGCACGGCACCGGCGAAGTCGATCCGGCCAAGCTTGAACTGGCCCTGCCGCAGATGATTGGCGGCGCCACGCCGCGGGCCATCCGCGAGCACCTGCAGCTTAACCGTCCGATCTACGCGCGTACGGCCGCCTATGGCCACTTCGGCCGTCAGCCCGACAACGAGGGCGGCTTCTCCTGGGAAAAGACCGATCTGGTCGACCAATTGAAGAGCCTCGCGTAATCTAGGTCCTGAGCCCCGCCTCGGCGGAACGTTCAGTCTGTGTGGGGGCCGTCGTGCGCAAGCGCGGCGGCCCTTCTCGTTGCGCGACGCGCTCCGCCGCATTCCCTCCGGGCCAGGACCGCGCTAGAGGGCGGCGATGGAAGACACTGCTCACCCGCTGCTCCGCTCCTACGGCCGGATCAAGTCGCGCCCGATCAAGCCGCGCCAGGCCGCCTTGGTGGAAACCCTGCTGCCGCAGATCCGCGCGCCCCAGGCGCCGTTCGATCCCGTCGATCTGATGCCAGGAGCCGACGAGGTCTGGTTGGAGATCGGCTTTGGCGGCGGCGAGCACATGGCCAGCCAGGCTGCGCGGGCCCCGAACGTGCTGATCATTGGTTGCGAGCCGTTCCTGAACGGCGTGGCCAGCGCCGTGCGCCATGTCGACGAACAGGGCCTGAAGAACGTGCGGATCAAGGACGGCGACGCCCGTGAACTGATCGCCCATCTGCCGGACGCGTGCCTGACGCGGGTGTTCATCCTGTTTCCCGACCCATGGCCGAAGGCGCGCCACCACAAGCGCCGCATCGTGCAGCCCGAAGTGCTGGCGGATCTGGCGCGGGTGTTGAAGCCGGGCGGCAAGCTGCGCTTCGCCACCGATGTCGCGGGCTATGCCGACTGGGCGCTGGAGCGGGTGCTCGCCTCGCCGGACTTCAAGTGGGCCGCTGAGCGCGCCGACGACTGGCGCGTCCCGCCTGCCGACCACATCACGACGCGCTATGAGGAAAAGCGGCTGGGCGATTGCGAGCCGGTGTTCTTCGACTTCGAGCGGGCCTAGCCGCGCTTCGAAGACCTACCTCCCAGGTAATGGAGAGGCGCGATTTCACGTCCTAGGCTCCACCAGCAATGGAGGGCGGGCGATGTCGCGTTTCTGGCGAACCTGGATGATGGGAGGGTGCTTGGCCGTCGGCCTCTTCGGGGTGATCCTGGCCGCAAGCGCCTTTGAGGCGATCGCCGGACCAACGCGGCTGTTGTTTGGTCTGCTGAACGCGCACGTCGCGTTCGATCCCGACGCCCACTTGCGGTTCAGTCTGGCTGTGCTGGGCGCGGTGACGGTCGGCTGGAGCCTGACGCTATGGGCGACGGTGCAGGCGGCGCATCTGCTTGGCGATCAGGCCAGGCCCGTGTGGGTCCTGGTCGCGGCCAGCCTGATGATCTGGTACGTGATCGACACAGCGCTGTCGCTGGCCACCGGCTTCGGGCTCAACACCATCCCGAATACGGTTTTCCTGGTGGTGTTCCTGCTGCCGATCATCCGCAGCGGGGTCCTCAAGACGCCTTCGTCATGAGGAGGGTGCATCACCAGGCCGGGCCTGGTGATGCGTGCGAGCCTACTTCTGGCCCCAGCCCTTGCCGGCGGCGTTAGCGCGCTCGATGCCTTGGCGGATCAGTTCGCCGGTTTCTTCCGGATCGGCCCAGCGGACGATCTCGACCGACTTGCCCTTTTCCAGGTCTTTGTAGTGCTGGAAGAAGTGAGCGATCTGCTCGGTGAGGATGGCGGGCAGGCCGCGCCACGAATCCACGCCGGCATAGAACGGGTGCAGCTTGTCGACCGGAACGGCCAGGACCTTTTCGTCGCCGCCGGCTTCGTCGACCATCATCAGGGTGCCGATCGGGCGCACGCGGATCACCGCGCCGGGAACGACTGGGGTCGGGCCGACCACCAGCACGTCCATCGGGTCGCCATCGTCCGACAGCGTGTGGGGGATGAAGCCGTAGTTGCCCGGATAGTACATGGCCGTGTGCAGGAAGCGGTCGACCATGATCGCGCCCGACTCTTTGTCGAGCTCGTACTTCACCGGTTCGCCGCCTTGCGGGATCTCGATGATGGCGTTGACGTCGTAGGGCGGGTTCACGCCGGTGGGGATCTTGGAGATGTCCATAGGGAGGAAGGACCTTGAAGACGCGACAGTTGAGGGCGCCGTCTGTGGACTATTCGGAGCCGGTGGAAAAGGGGCGCTGGGAATTCGACGGTGCGAATGCTGCAAATAACCGCCGAAATGGCGGCTTGAAACGCTCGAAACTGGGAGGGGCTGACAAACAGCGGCGCGCGCGCTATATAGGCCTTCACATCGTCCGTTAGCGCTGGATAGCGCCTACGAGCGGCAGGCTTCGGCCCGGCCGCTTTTTTGTTGCCGGAGAGTAGCCAAGCTTATGCGAGGCAAGACCACGGAAGACCAAAGGCTCGTTGAGCTGCTTGACCCCGTCGCCGAAGCTGCTGGCTACGAGATCGTGCGCCTGCGCCTGATGGGCGGCGAGAACGCCCGCCGACTGCAGATCATGGCCGAGACGCCCGATGGCGAGATGGTCGTCGAAGACTGCGCGCGCCTTAGCCGCGCCATTTCCGAAGTGATGGACGCCGCCGACCCGATCAAGGGCGAGTACACGCTGGAAGTCTCTTCGCCTGGCGTCGACCGCCCGCTGACGCGCCTGAAGGACTTCGCCACCTACGAGGGGCACGAGGCCCGCATCGAGCTCGACCGCGTCGCCGAGGGCCGCAAACGGTTCCGCGGCGTTCTGGCCGGCGTCGACGGCGACAATATCGGCATCGACCTGGAAGGGGAGGAGGCCACCGCCATGGTGCCGTTCTCCTGGATCGTCGACGCCAAGCTGATCCTGACCGACGCTCTGATGAAGCGCGGCGCTGAAGAGCGCGCCGCCCGCATCGAGGGCGACGACCAACAAGATACACCCGAGTAAAAGGACACAACCGATGAGCCTGACAGGCATTTCCGCCAACCGGCTTGAGCTGTTGCAGATCGCAGAGGCCGTGGCCCGCGAGAAGTCGATCGACAAAGAGATCGTCATCGAGGCCATCGAGGAAGCGATCCAGAAGGGCGCTCGCGCCCGCTACGGCGCTGAGCACGACATCCGGGTCCATATCGATCCCAAGACCGGCGAGACCACGGTCAAGCGCGTGATCACCGTCGTTCCGGACGAGACCGTCTACGAGAACGAAGAAGGCATCCCGGAAGAGCCCGTCGGCGTGCGCCGTCTGTCGGATGCGCTGCGCGACGACAAGACCGCCGTGGTCGGTAAGATCTACGAAGAGGTCCTGCCGCCGTTCGAGTTCGGTCGCGTCCAGACCCAGATGGCCCGCCAGGTCGTGACTGGTAAGGTCCGTGAAGCCGAGCGCGAGCGTCAGCACGAAGAATTCAAGGACCGCGTGGGCGAGATCGTCAACGGCGTGGTCAAGCGCGTCGAGTACGGCAACACGGTCGTCGACCTGGGCCGCGGCGAAGGCATCATGCGCCGCGACCAGTCGATCCCGCGCGAGAACTTCAACATCGGCGACCGGATCCGCTGCTACATCTACGACGTCCGTCGCGAGACCAAGGGCCCGCAGATCCTGCTGTCCCGCGCCCACGGCGGCTTCATGGCCAAGCTGTTCGCGCAGGAAGTGCCGGAAGTTTACGATGGCGTGATCGAAATCCGCGCCGTGGCCCGCGATCCGGGTTCGCGCGCCAAGATGGCGGTCGTCTCGAACGACAGTTCGATCGACCCGGTCGGCGCTTGCGTCGGTATGCGCGGTTCGCGCGTGCAGGCGGTGGTGGCCGAGCTGCAGGGCGAAAAGATCGACATCATCCAGTGGAGCCCGGACGAGGCGACCTTCATCGTGAACGGTCTGGCCCCCGCCGAAGTCTCCAAGGTGGTGATGGACGAAGAGGACGAGCGCGTCGAAGTGGTCGTGCCCGACGAGCAACTGTCGCTCGCCATCGGCCGCCGCGGTCAGAACGTTCGCCTCGCCAGCCAGCTGACCGGTTGGCAGATCGACATCATGACCGAGAGCCAGGAGAGCGAGCGCCGTCAGCGCGAGTTCGCCGAGCGCACGGCCCTGTTCCAGGAAGCCCTGGACGTCGATGAAGTCATCGCTCAGCTGCTGGTGACCGAAGGCTTCGCCACCGTCGAAGACGTGGCCTATGTCGACAACGCCGAAGTCGCGGCCATCGAAGGCTTCGACGAAGACACCGCCGAGGAAATCCAGGCTCGCGCCCGTGACTTCCTGGAGAAGATCGCCACCGAGTACGACACCAAGCGCCTGGCGCTGGGCGTCGAGGACGCGCTGCTCGAGATCCAGGGCGTCACCCTGCCGATGGCTGTGGCCCTCGGCGAAGGCGACGTGAAGAGCGTCGAGGATCTCGCCGGGTTGATCCCCGACGACCTGCGCGGCTGGTTCGAGACCAAGGACGGCGAGCGCGTGCGTGAGCCGGGCATCCTGGAAAGCTTCAACATGGACGCGGCGGACGCCGAGGCCCTGATCATGCGCGCTCGCGTCGCCATGGGCTGGGTCGAGGCGCCTGAGCCGGCGCCGGAGGCCGAGGTCGAGTATTCGGAAGTCGACGCCGTGTTCGGCCACGCGTCGGAGCCGGCGACCGCCGAGGCCGAAGAGCCTGCGGCTGACGCGCCGGCCGCCGAAGAAGATCCGGAGGCCTAGCCCACGGTGACCAGTCCCGCCCCGACCGTGACCGCCACGCGGGCTCCAAAGACCCTCGCGGCGGCCGCGCGGGAGCGGCGGGACATCGTTTCCGGCGAAGTGATGGATGAGGACCGCCTCATCCGTTTCGTCGTCGGTCCCGACCAGACCGTGGTTCCGGACTTGGCGCGCAAGCTGCCGGGCCGGGGGCTGTGGGTCGCCGCCGATCGCGTGTCGGTGGAGACCGCCGCCAAGAAGGGCCTGTTTTCGCGGGCCGCCAAGACCAAGCTGACGCCGCCCGTGGGGCTGGCCGACCAGGTCGAGGAGTTGATGCTTCGACGCCTAATGGACGGCCTGGGCCTTGCGAAACGCGCCGGCGATCTTATTTCGGGCTTCGAGAAGGTCGCCTCCGCCGTGAACGCCGGCAAGGTCGCCTGGGTCATCGAGGCCACCGACGGCGCCGCCGATGGTCGCCGGAAGATTTTGAATGTGGCCCGCAGGTCACCGAAACCCCCGCAAATCTTCGGACTCTTCGCTGCCGAGGAATTGGGTTTGGCCTTGGGGGCAGAGAATGTGATACACACCGCCTTCCTTGCGGGGCGTGGCGCCGATCGTTGGACTGTAGATGTCCGCAGATTGACTGGCTTCCGCCCGCTCCTTCCCGAGAGTTGGCGCGAGGAAAAGCCTTCTGAGGCGAGCGGAACCTAAGTCGGTTTCGCGCGCCTAGAGCTATTGAAATGTCCGTGGTCGGGACCGTCCCGACCTGTAAGTAAAGCGAGCGCATGAGCGACGAGAACGACAACGGCCGGGCCCCTGGCGGGCGAGCTCCCCTGACCCTTAAGCCCCGTGGGGCTGGATCGGTCAGCGCGGGCACGGTGAAGCAAAGCTTCAGCCACGGCCGCTCCAAGACCGTGGTCGTGGAGACCAAACGCCAGCGGACGCACAACGCGCCGTCGGGCAATCTCGCCGCGCCTTCGTCGGCCGAGAAGCGCGCCTTCACGCCTCCGTCCTCCGCGCCGCGCTCCTCGCAAGGCCCCTCGGGCGACAATTCGAACCTGTCGGCTGAAGAGCAACGGGCCCGCCAGCGCGCCATCGAGTTGGCGCGCGAGCATCAGGCGCGTCAGGCCGCAGAGCAGCAAGCGCGTGAAGAACGTGCTCGCGCCGAGGCTGACGCTGCGGCTCGTGCTGCAGCCGCCGCGGCCGCCGCCGCTGCTGCGAAGCCCCCCGAACCCGCCGCGCCGGAACCGGCTGCTGCTCCAGTTGCGCCCAGCGCGCCGCAAGCCGCCGCGCCGGCCGAACCGGTTGCGCCCGCCGCGCCGACCCCGGCTCCCGCCGCGCCTGCTCCTGCTGCGCCGGTCGCGCCGCAAGCCGCCGCGCCTCAGGCTCCTGTGGCCCAGGCTCCGGTTTCGCAGGCTCCTGCGTCGCCGTCCGCTCCGCCGCAGCAACGCGGTGATCGGAACGAGGGCCAGCGTCAGTCCGCCGGCCAGACCCGCACCTACGAGCCGTCGCGCGAACGTCGGGACGACCGTCCTTCGACGACGACCTACCGTCCCGAGCGTGCGCCGGGCCGCTTTGAGAACGCCAACTTCGGTCAACGCGCGCCGCGCGCCGACGGTGGCTTCCAGCGTCCGCCGCGCGACAATGATCGTCCGCAGGGCGGTGATCGCGGTCCCCGCACCGATCGTCCGCAGGGTGACCGCCCGCAAGGTGATCGTCCGCAGGGCGGCGGCGATCGTCCGCGTCCCACCGGCGAACCCGTTCGCTATTCCGCGCTCGCGCCGCGTCCGGCGCCGGGCCGTCCCGGCGATCGTCCCGGTGGGCCCCGCCCGCCGCGCGGCGGCGCGCCGAATGCTCCGCCTGCGACGCCGGAAGTCCAACGCGCAACCCGTTCGGCTCCCCGCCCTGGCGGTGAGACCGGTCGTCGTCCCGACGATGAAGAGGATACGCGCCGCAAGACCGCCGCTAGCGCCCCCAACAAGGCGATCAGCCGCGTCAAGGGTGCGGCTCAGCGCCGCGAAGGCCGCCTGACCATCCAAGCCGTTGCTGGTGACGATGAGGGCGCCGTCGAACGGATGCGCTCGCTCGCCTCGGTCCGCCGGGCGCGTGAACGTGAACGTGAAAAGCGCAAGGGCGGCGGCCAGGAAGCGGCCCGCGCGGCTCGCGAAGTCGTCATTCCGGACGTCATCACCGTGGCCGAACTGGCCAACCGGATGGCGACCCGCGGCGTCGAGATCATCAAGTTCCTGATGCGTCAGGGCGTGATGCTCAAGGTCAATGACGTCATCGACAACGACACCGCCGAACTCGTGGCCACCGAATTTGGCCACACCGTGCGCCGGGTTTCGGAATCCGACGTCGAAGAAGGCTTCATCGGCGAAGAGGATGTCGACGATCACCTGCTTCCGCGTCCGCCCGTCGTGGCGGTCATGGGCCACGTCGACCACGGCAAGACCTCGCTGCTGGACGCCCTGCGTTCGGCCGACGTCGCCGGCGGCGAACGCGGTGGGATTACCCAGCACATCGGCGCCTATCAGGTGCGTCTGGAAAGCGGCCAATCGGTCACCTTCCTCGACACCCCTGGCCACGCGGCCTTCTCGGCCATGCGGGCTCGCGGCGCTGACGTGACCGACATCGTCATCCTGGTGGTGGCCGCCGACGACGGCGTCATGCCCCAGACGGTTGAAGCCATCCATCACGCCAAGGCGTCGGGTGCTCCGATCATCGTGGCGATCAACAAGATCGATAAGCCGGGCGCCAACCCGCAGAAGGTTATCAACGAGCTGCTGCAGCACGAGATCGTGGTCGAAAGCCTGGGCGGTGAAACCCAAGCCATCGAAGTCTCGGCCCTGCAGAAGCTTGGCCTGGACGACCTGATCGAAGGCATCCTGCTGCAAGCCGAGGTCATGGACCTGAAGGCCAATCCGGACCGCATCGCGGACGGTACGGTCATCGAGGCCAAGCTCGATCGCGGCCGCGGCGCGGTTTCGACCGTGCTGGTCAAGCGCGGTACGCTGAAGCGCGGCGACATCGTCGTGGCCGGCTCCAACTTCGGCCGCGTGCGCGCCCTGCTCAACGAGCGCGATGAACAGCTCGACTCCGCCGGCCCCTCGGTGCCGGTGGAAATCCTTGGCCTGGACGGTACGCCCAGCCCGGGCGAGCCCTTCGCCGTCGTGGAAAACGAAGCCCGCGCTCGTGAACTGACCGAGTATCGGACCCGTGTGAAGCGCGAGAAGGCCGGTTCGCCGATCGCTGCTGGCGTCACCATGGCCGACTTCATGGCCAAGCTTCAGGACAAGAAAATCTCGGAGCTGCCGGTCATCATCAAGGCCGACGTCCAGGGTTCTGCCGAAGCCATCGTGGGTTCGCTGGCCGCGCTGGGCACCGACGAGGTGCGCGCCCGGATCATCCTGCAAGGCGCCGGCGCGATCAGCGAGAGCGACGTCATGCTGGCCAAGGGCGCGGGTTCCCCGATCCTCGGCTTCAACGTCCGCGCCTCGAAGCAGGCTCAAGCCCTGGCTGAACGCGAAGGCGTGGAAATCCGCTACTACGCGATCATCTACGACCTGATCGACGACATCAAAGGCGTGCTCTCGGGCATGCTGGCGCCGGAACAACGCGAAACCTTCCTCGGTAACGCGCGCGTTCTGCAGGTGTTCGACATCACCAAGGTCGGCCGGGTCGCCGGTTGCCGGGTCACCGACGGCGTGGTTCGCCGCGGCGCTCGCGTCCGGATCATCCGCGATGATATCGTGGTGTTGGAACTGGGCACCCTCAAGACCCTCAAGCGCTTCAAGGACGAGGTGGTCGAAGTCACCGCCGGCCAGGAGTGCGGGATGTTCTTCGAAGGCTTCCAGGACATCAAAGAAGGCGACGTCATCGAGTGCTTCAACCTCGAAGAGGTCAAGCGCAGCCTCTAGGCCTCGCTACTTTCCAGATCGAAAGAGCCCTCCGGGAAACCGGGGGGCTTTTTCTTTTTCGGAGCCAAATCGAGGCTCGGTCATTTGGGTCTGGAGCTTAGTCGGAGGTGGCCCATGCGTGTTCTGATCGTCGCACTTTTCGTTGCGGCCCTGGCGGCCTGCGCCGCGGGCCCTCGGGGCAATTCGGCCGTCCCCGCGCCGGCCAAGAGCGTGGATCTCCAACGCTATAAAGGCCTCTGGTACGAGTTTGCCCGGTACGAGAACCGCTTCGAAGAAGGCTGCGAGGCGGTGACCGCCGAGTACGTTCCGCAGCCGGACGGCGTCATCACGGTGAAGAACAGTTGCCGGGAGGCGACGGTCGACGGGCCGCTGAAGGTGTCGACCGGAAAGGCCAAGCCGGCCGGCGATCCCAAGGGCGCCAAACTCAAGGTGTCGTTTTTCGGCCCCGCTCTCATGACCAACTACTGGGTGCTCGATCACGGCGATGACTACGATTGGGCGATCGTGGGCGAGGGCTCTGGTCGGTATCTCTGGATCCTGACCCGCGAGCCTCGGCCGTCGGCCGAACGGCGCATCGAACTGATCGCGCGCGCCAAGAGCCTGGGATACGACACAGATATGCTTCGCTACACGGAACAGCCTGCCCGATGAGATACCTGATCCTGGCCTTGGCCGCCCTGACCCTCTCGGCATGCGCCACCGCCCAGCGCTATGACGCCGCCAACGACGTCCACGCCTTGTTGATCTCGATCCGCGACAACGACCAGGCCACGTTTGACGCTCACGTCGATCGGCCGGCCCTGAAGCGCCAGATCGAAAGCCGGTTGATGGCCGAGACCAAGGCCAGCTCGAACGACGGCCTGGCCGCGCTTTCGGCGATCCTGGCGCCGGCCCTAGCCGACATCGCCGGCGACGCTTTGGTGCAACCGCGCGTCTTCCGCTCGGTCGCGCAGTACTATGGCTACGATCCCGCGAGCCCCATTCCCGGCCCGTTGATCATTGGCGGTCAGTTGAAGGCGATGGGCGACGGCCAGGTCTGCGCCACGCGCAAGAAGGACGGCCCCTGCCTGCTGGTCTTCACCGAGACCGGCGGAACCTGGCGGCTGTCTGGCTTTGACGGCGATCTTTCGATGCTGCGCACCAAGCGCTGATCGGCTTAAGCTCGATCCCAACGACTTCCGGGGAGGGAGCGATGGGCTACGAAGCTGCACTTTCAGAATATGAGGAAGCCGAATTCAGCCATGGCGGCCGAACACGGCGGGTGTTCAAGCGCGGAACCGGGCCGGCTGTCATCGTCATCCACGAGATGCCTGGCTTGCATCCGCTGGTCGTGCGGTTCGCCGACCGGGTCGCGGCCAGCGGCATGACGGTCTATTGCCCTAGCCTGTTCGGCGAGCCGGGACGCCCAGTGTCGACCGGTTACGCTCTGCGCGAGATGATCGCCGGCATCTGCATCCGCCGCGAGTTCAACGTCTGGGCCACCGACAAATCGAGTCCCATCGTCGACTGGCTGAAGGCCCTGGCTCGCCAAGCCCACGCCGATTGCGGCGGCCATGGCGTTGGGGCGGTCGGCATGTGCTTCACCGGCGGGTTTGCGCTGGCGATGATGACCGAACCGTCCGTCGTGGCGCCGGTCCTGTCCCAACCATCCCTTCCCCTCGCCGGCAAGAACGCCAAGCGCGCCGCCGGGATCGGGGTGTCGGCCAAGGAGATCGCTTGCGCTCGCCAGCGCTTCGCGGACGAAGACCTTTCGATGATCGGGCTGAGGTTCACGAGCGACGACTTCGTCCCCGACGCTCGCTTCGACACCTATCGGCGCGAGTTTGGCGAGCGGTTCGAGGCGATCGAACTGGCGGACGCGGACGCCGCTCCGGCGCCGATGAAGCCGCACTCGGTGCTGACCCTGCATCTCAAGGAGGACGGCCCCACCAAGGCCGCCGAACAACGGGTCCTGGCCTTCTTCCGGGAGCGGACCGGGGCCTGAGCGGGCCCGAGCGGGGTGGACTTTTTCAGGTCACGCGCCTAGAAGCCCGCGCTTCTCCTGAGCTGCCGTGTCCGAGCCGCGGGCCAGGTCCTATGAAGGCCAAGTCCATGAAACGTACTCCCCCCAAGGCCAAGAAGGCCCCAACGGGCCCCTCGCAACGCCAGCTTCGAGCAGGCGAGCTGATGCGCCACGCCCTCGTTGAGATCCTCCGTGAGGAAGACTTCACCGACGAGGCCCTGGTCGGCGTTTCGGTGACGATCACCGAAGTCCGGATGAGCCCGGATCTGCGCCACGCCATGTGCTTCATCGAGCCCCTGGGCGGGAAAAACGCCGAGGCCGTGGTCAAGGCGCTGACCCTGCACACCAAATTCCTGCGCGGCCGGCTGGGCAAGTCGATCGACATGAAGTTCACGCCGGAACTGAAGTTCATGCACGACGAGAGCTTCAACGAGGCGACCCGGATTGGAGCCCTGTTCGACAATCCCAAGGTGCGCCAGGACCTGACGCCGGACGCTCCGTCCGATTCCTGGAAGGACGAGGACTGATGGCGCGGCGCCGGAAGGGCGACGCGGTCTCGGGCTGGATCTGCCTCGACAAGCCGTACGATCTTGGATCCACCCACGCGGTCAGCCGTGTGCGCCGACTGTTCAACGCCCAGAAGGCCGGCCACGCCGGGACCTTGGACCCGCTGGCCACCGGCATCCTGCCGATCGCCCTGGGCGAGGGGACCAAGACCGTCTCGTTCCTGGTCGACGCCGACAAAGCCTACCGCTTCACCATCGAGTGGGGCCGCACGACGGCCAGCTTCGACCGCGAAGGCGTGACGACGGCCACCTCCGACGTGCGGCCTAGCGTCGCCGAGGTCGAGGCGGTGCTACCGGAGTTCGTCGGCGAGATTCAGCAGATCCCGCCGATCTTCTCGGCCATCAAGGTCGATGGCGAGCGCGCCTACGATCTGGCCCGCGCGGGCGAGAGGGTTGAGCTCAAACCCCGCGCCGTAACCATTCACGCCGCGCGCGTGGTGTCGGCGCCTGACGCCGATCACGTCGAGATCGAAGTCGAATGCGGCAAGGGCACCTATGTCCGCGCCATCGTCCGCGACCTGGCCGAACGCCTCGGCGCCTGTGGACATGTCAGCGCTTTGCGGCGGACCCGCGTGGGGCCGTTCGACGAGGCCAAGGCGATAACGCTGGAATTACTTGAGGAATTGGGCGATAAGGCCCGCTGCTTGGAGGCGCTGCTTCCGGTCGAGACCGCCCTGGACGACATCCCGGAGTTGGCCGTGACCACCGAAGATGCCTTCAAGTTGAAGCAGGGACGGCCGATCGTTCTCGTTCCCCGACAGGTCGAAGCGCTAAAGGCCCGGCTAACCCCCGGGACTAGAACCGTTTCAGCCATGGCGGACGGGGTCGTGGTGGCGCTCTGCGAGATGCGTGCGGGCAAGCTCGAGCCTTCACGGGTCTTTCATCTGGAAAAGAGCGGAGACTGACCGATGTCGATTACTCTCGAGCGCAAAGCTGAGCTCATCAAGACCCACGGCCGTTCGGCCGGCGATACCGGAAGCGCTGAAGTGCAGGTGGCGATCTACTCCGAGCGGATCACCAATCTCACCGAGCACTTCAAGACCCACAAGAAAGACAACCACTCGCGTCGTGGCCTGCTGAAGCTGGTCTCCGCGCGTCGTTCGTTGCTCGATCACCTGAAGAAGTCCGATGAGGGCCGTTATCAGGCTCTGATCGAAAAGCTGGGCCTGCGCCGCTAGGACCGAAAGGTCAGCCCCCGGGAAACCGGGGGCTTTGCGTATCAGGCTATATCTACAGCGCCGCTCGCTCCGTAACAGGCCGGAGCGGCCAAGCGGCGATCCGGGCGACCCATGTCGGGCCGCTCGCTACACGCCGAGGGTTCCAAAGAAATCCTCACCCCCCGCCTGTTTGTCTGGAGAGGATTTCGGAAGTCCGACGCCCTGTCCGCCCCCGTTGGGAATACGCCCGCGGGATAGAAAGAAGCAAAATGTTCGATATCAAACGCAAGACCATCGAGTGGGGCGGCAAGACGCTGACCCTCGAAACCGGCCGCATGGCCCGTCAGGCTGACGGCGCGGTTCTGGCCACCTACGGCGAGACCATGGTTCTCGCCACCGCCGTCTTCGCCAAGAGCGCGAAGCCGGGCCAGGACTTCTTCCCCCTGACCGTGAACTACCAAGAGAAGTTCTACGCCGCGGGCAAGATCCCGGGCTCCTTCCCCCGTCGTGAGGGCGCGCCCTCGCAAAAAGAAACCCTGACCTCGCGCCTGATCGACCGTCCGATCCGCCCGCTGTTCGTCAAGGGCTTCAAGAACGAAGTCCAAGTGGTCTGCACCGTGCTGGCCCACGACCTGGAAAACGATCCGGACATCGTCGCCCTGGTCGCGGCTTCCGCCGCCCTGGTGATCTCGGGCGCTCCGTTCATGGGTCCGATCGGCGCGGCTCGCGTCGGCCTAGTCAATGGCGAGTACGTCCTGAACCCGACGTTGGATGAGATGAAGGAGTCCTCGATGGACCTCGTCGTCGCCTCGACCAACGACGCGGTGATGATGGTGGAATCGGAAATCCAGGAGCTCAGCGAAGATGAGGTCCTGAAGGGCGTCATGTTCGCTCATGCCGGCATCCAGCCGGTGATCGATGCGATCATCGAACTGGCCGAGCACTCCGCCAAGGAGCCCTTCGAGTTCACCCCGGACGACACCGACGCCATCAAGGCCGAAGTGAAGAAGCTGATCGGCAAGGATCTGGCCGCGGCCTACAAGATCGTCGCCAAGGGCCAGCGTCACGACGCCGTCACCGCCGCCAAGGCGAAGGCGACCGAGAAGTTCGCAAAGTCGGAAGAAAACCCGGCCGGCATCGACGCAGCCAAGCTGGGCGGCGTGTTCAAGGAACTGGAAGCCGACGTCGTTCGTCGCAACATCCTGGACACCGGCATCCGCATCGACGGCCGCACCGTCGACAAGGTCCGCCAGATCGTCTCGGAAGTGGGTGTTCTGCCCCGCGCCCACGGCTCGTCGCTGTTCACGCGCGGCGAAACCCAAGCCCTGGTCGTCGCGACCCTGGGCACCGGCGACGACGAACAGCTGATCGACGCTCTCGAAGGCAAGTACTACGAGAAGTTCATGCTGCACTATAACTTCCCCCCCTTCTCGGTCGGGGAAACGGGCCGCATGGGCGCGCCGGGCCGCCGCGAAGTCGGCCACGGCAAGCTGGCGTGGCGGGCAATCCGTCCGATGCTGCCGAAGCAGGAAGACTTCCCCTACACGATCCGTCTGGTCTCCGAGATCTTCGAGTCCAACGGCTCGTCCTCGATGGCCTCGGTCTGCGGCTCCTCGCTCGCCTTGATGGACGCCGGCGTTCCCCTGAAGAAGCCGGTCTCCGGCATCGCCATGGGCCTGATCCTGGAGTCCGACGGCTTCGCGGTTCTGTCCGACATCCTGGGTGACGAAGATCACCTCGGGGACATGGACTTCAAGGTCGCCGGCACCGAAGACGGCATCACCTCGCTGCAGATGGACATCAAGATCGCCGGCATCACCGAAGCGATCATGAAGCAAGCGCTCGCCCAAGCTAAGGATGGCCGCAAGCACATCCTCGGAGAAATGGCCAAGGCCATGGAAGCTCCGCGTCAGGAACTCGGCGAGTTCGCCCCGAAGATCGAGACCATGAAGGTCCCGGTCGACAAGATCCGTGAAGTGATCGGTTCGGGCGGCAAGGTCATCCGCGAAATCGTGGAAAAGACCGGCGCCAAGGTCGACATCGAAGACGACGGCACGATCAAGGTTTCGGCCTCCGATCAGTCGAAGATCGATGCCGCCAAGGAGTGGATCAAGTCGATCGCTTCGGAACCGGAACTGAACGCCATCTACACCGGCAAGGTCGTGAAGATCGTCGACTTCGGCGCCTTCGTGAACTTCTTCGGCGCCAAGGACGGCCTGGTCCACGTCTCGCAGATCTCCAACGAGCGCGTCGCCAAGGTCTCCGACGTCCTGACCGAGGGCCAGACCGTGAAGGTCAAGCTCCTGGGCTTCGACGATCGCGGCAAGACCCGCCTTTCGATGAAGGTCGTCGACCAGGAAACTGGCGAAGACCTGTCGGGCAAGGCTTCGGCCGAGACCGAGGAAGCCTAAGGCTTCTGCACCGATCCAGGTGATTTGAAGGGCGGCCGCAGCGATGCGGCCGCCCTTTTCATTTGGCTTTATGGGCGGCCTTGATCTCCACAGCGTCCAGTCCGCCTCGCGTTGCAGGCTGCTCCGAAACCGCTAGGCTACGCGCTCATGTGCAACGAGTTTCAGCGCCACAAACTGCTGACCGCCGCCATCGAGGAATTCGACCGGCGCTCGCTCCCGCTGTTCAAGTGGCACGACGGCTTGATCCCCAATCTGGACACCCAACCCTCGATCAAGATTCGGGACAGCGCCGTGATTGTGCGTCTGCTCGATGGGGGCCTGAGCGGGTCGACTGCGACCTGGGCTTGGCCCGGCCCACGGGGCGCGCCGGTGTTCAACTTCCGCTCTGAGGGGCGAGACTTTTCCCGCAGCGACCGGGTGCTGATCCTGGCCGACGGCTTCTTCGAGTACACCGCGCCCCAGTCGGAAAAGGTGAAGCTGAAGGATCGCCACCGTTTCACCATGGCTGGCGAGGAGTGGTTCTGGATCGCCGGCGTGGTCAGGGATGGCTGCTTCACCATGCTGACCACGGCGCCAGGGCCCGACATCGCGCCGTACCATGACCGCCAGATCGTCACGCTGGGGCTGGAGGCGGGGATGGACTGGCTGGCCCTGCCCCGGCCGGAGAGTGAGTTGCTAAGGCCCTCGCCGCCGGGAACCCTTGTCGTGCGAACCTTGCGTAAGGACGGGGTCGATCAGGCGGCATAGGCCGCTCAAGCGATTTCGCGGTTTCGCTGCAGCGCCTTCTGGAGTGCGAGGGTCAGTTGTTCAGCCCGGAAAGGCTTGCGGAGCAGGGGCCAGATCAGGGTGTCGGCGCCTTCGCCCAGGCGTTCCCCGCCGTAGCCTGTGGTCAGGACGATCGGCAGCTTCGGGGCGTGGATTTGCGCGGCCTTCGCCAGGTCGACGCCGCTCATGCCGCCGGGCATGACGATGTCGGAGATCAGCAGGTCGAAGCGGTCGCTTGCCTGCAGGCTGGCCAGCGCGCTTGGTCCGTCGGGGACACCCTCCACCTGGCACCCCAGGTCGGTCAGCAGCCCTTCGGTGACCGTCCGCACCGCTAGGTCATCCTCGACCAGCAGCACCCGCAGGCCGGCCGCCCACGGGCTCTCGTCGATATGGGACGGGTCTGGGAGTGGCGGCTTCGCCTCGAGATCCGCCGCAGGCAGGTAGAGCGAGACTGTGGTGCCGAACCCAACCGAAGAGTCGATCGTCACGCCGCCCCCGGCCTGGTTGACGAAACCATAGACCTGGGCGAGCCCTAAGCCGGTTCCCTTCCCAATATCCTTGGTGGTGAAGAAGGGCTCGAAGGCGTGCTCGAGGGTGGCGGGGTCCATGCCGCCGCCATTGTCCGACACCGCGACCACGACGTAGTCGCCGGCCGCCAGTTGCGCGATCTCGCCCAGCGCCAAGGTTCTGCGCTCGGTGGAAATCTCGATATCCCCGCCAGCGTCGGGCACCGCGTCGGTGGCGTTGACCACCAGGTTCAGCAAGGCGGCTTCGAACTGGGCCGGATCCAACCGCCCGCAGCCCACGGCGCCCTTATGGTGGATGGTGAGGGTGACGGCTTCGCCCACCGCACGCCGCATCAGCGGTTCGATCTGTTGGATCAGGGCGGTGACATCGACGATTTCCAGCTTCAGCTCTTGCCTGCGCGAGAAGGCCAGCAGTTGGCGCGTGAGCCGTTCTCCACGTCTACCGGCCGCCAAGGCGGCCTCGGCCAGGCGCGTGACCCGGGCGGTGTCATCGGGGCGCTTAAGGATCATGTCGAGCCCGCCGATCACGACGGTCAGCAGGTTGTTGAAGTCATGGGCCACGCCGCCCGTCAGCCGCCCGACCGTCTCCAGACGTTGAGCCTGGGCGAGAGCGGCTTCGGTTCGGGCGCGCTCCAGCAGGCTTTCTTCCAGTTCGCGCGTGCGTTCGGCGACGCGTAGCTCCAGTTCGCTGCGGGCGTCGACGATTTCGGTGATGTCGCTGGAGGTTCCGAACCAGCGATGGACGCCGCCCGCTTCGTTGTGGATCGCGGTGGCGCGTCCATTGACCCAGCGCCAGGCGCCGTCGTGCCGGCGGAGGCGATATTCGATGTCGTAGGGCAGGCCGCCGTTCGCGGCCTGGGTCCAGGCCTGCTGCACGCCGTCGCGGTCCTCTGGATGAATGGCTTCGAGCCAACCTTCGCCGAAGTGGTGTTTCGCCGCGACTCCGGTGAACGCCTCCCACTGCGGGCTGAGATAGTCGCAGGCGCCGTCGGCGCGGGTTGACCAGATCAGCTGGGGCAGGCTGTCGAGCAAGGCGCGGATACGGGCCTCTCCGGCCCGCACGGCGTTCTCCGACTGTCGCTGGGCGGTCACGTCCTTGAAGGTCACGGCGAGCCCTCCGGTGACCTTCATGGCGCTGGAGCGGACGAAGCGCTCCTGGCCGTCGAGCATGCGTCGCGCTTCGATGTCGTCGGGGCCCCCGTTTTCGAAAGCGGCGATCAGCCGCTGCACGATCGCGCGTCCGTTTTCGCCAGGGAAGATGTCGAGAACACGAGCGCCCTTGAGGGTCTTCACCCCAGCCGGCGTCAAGCGGTCGGCGGCGTCATTGGAATAGGCCCAGGTGAAGTCGATGATCGTGTCGGCCTCATAGATCGGCTCGACGATGACGAAACCGTCCAGCGACTGTTCCTGAAAGACGCGAAACCGTTCCTCTGCAGTGACGCCCCGTAGCACCGCGATACGGATCGCCCGGGCGATAAACACGGTCGCCGCCGCCGTGGCGACGAAGGTCGCGAGCGAGGCGTAGCGGGGCTCGTCAAGCCACAGCGCCCACACGGTGAGGGCGCTGGCGCCGGTCGCCAACAGCCCGCCGCGCGCCCCCGCGATCAGGGTGGCGAACAGTATGGCCGGATAGAAGATCATGTAGTCCGGGGGATCGGCCATCACGAGGCCGATGGCGGCGCGGAGCGTGGCGGCGGCCGCGACGGCGCAAAGGGAAGCGGCGTAGGCCAGCGTCGGGCGTTCAATCGCCGTCGCGAACCGCTGCGCCAATCGTCCCATCATGGCGCTGTCTATGCCCCCCTGGAAGTTCCGACGATACGGAACCCCCAAAAGGCCGCGACGTAAAGCGCCGCGGATAATTCGCTGGGCCCGCCGATGGCGACGGGCCCAGCCAAGGGCTTAGCGCGGAGCCATCCGAATAGCGCCGTCGAGGCGGACGTCTTCGCCGTTGAAGTAGCCGTTGGTGATCATGGTCAGGGCGAGCTGAGCATAATCTTCGGCGTTGCCGAGGCGCTTGGGGAACGGAACCGAGGCGGCGAGGGCTTCCTTCACCTGCGGCGGCGCGCCGTTCATCAGCGGGGTGTTGAAGATCCCCGGCAGGATGGTGTTCACCCGGATCCCTTCGCTGGCCAGGTCGCGCGCGATCGGCAGGGTCATGCCGACCACGCCGCCCTTGGACGCCGAATAGGCCGCTTGGCCCATCTGGCCGTCTTCAGCCGCCACCGAGGCGGTGTTGACGATCGCGCCGCGCTCGCCGTCTTCCAGCGGGGCCAGGTCCAGCATGCCCTTCGCCGACTTGGCGATGCAGCGGAAGGTGCCGACGAGGTTGATCTGGATGATGGTGTTGAAGGCGTCGAGCGGGAAGTGCTTGGTCTCGCCGGTCTGCTTGTCACGGCCGGCGGTCTTGATGGCGTTGCCGGTGCCGGCGCAGTTGACCAGGATGCGTTCCTGACCGTGGGCGGCGCGGGCCTTGGCGAAGCCGGCGTCGACATCTTCTTCCGAGGTCACATTGACCTTGCAGAAGACGCCACCCACTTCTTTGGCGACCGCTTCGCCCTTGGCTTCGTTCATGTCGAAGATGGCGACCTTGACGCCCTGGGCGGCCAGTTGGCGCACAGTGGCTTCGCCGAGGCCCGAGGCGCCGCCGGTGACGACCGCCGCAATGGAGGAATCGAGTTTCATGGACGCTTGGCTCCCGTTCACGTCTAGTATGGTCTCGTTATCTGAGGCTTTAGCTTGATGAGCGCGAACTCAAAAGCGTCACCCCACGTCAACGGCGCGGCTTTCGACGCAAAGGATCCGCTGAACCCGTCCCGTGCTCTCGTGCCCGCCGTGGCGCGGGTGAACGAGCAGCGCGTGACGCGCGGCTTCTGGCCGAAAATGCGCCGGGTGGCGACCAAGATTCCCTTCGCCGGCGACGCGCTTTCGATCTGGTTCTGCGCGCGCGACCCGGCGACGCCGGCCGGCGCGAAGGCGATGATGATGGCGGGCCTCGCCTATTTCGTCCTGCCCACCGACGCGGTTCCAGACTTCCTGGCGGTGGTCGGCTTCACGGACGACGCCGCCGTCATCGCGGCGTTGCTGGCCATCGTCGGCAAGAACCTCAAGCCGCGCCACAAGGCCGAGGCCCGGAAGCTGCTGGATCAGTTCGCCCGAGAGGCCGATTAGGTCGCCTCGGCGCTCGCAGCGGCCGCCGCCTTGCTGGCCTGCATTTCCCGCCAGGTGATGAACAGCGTCGAGACCACCACGATGCCTGCCCCGGCGACAGTCCAGGCGCTGGGGATTTCGTTGAAGAGGGTCAGGCCGACGATCACGGTGAACACCAGCCGGATGTAGTCGATGGGCGCCATGGCGGCGGCGTCGCCGATCGACATCCCCTTGATGTAGCAGCCCTGGGTGACCGTCCCGAGCACGCCCATCAGCACCAGCAGCAGCAGGTCGAAGGGTTCGGGCCAGCGCCATGTGAAGAAGGCCCCGGGAATGCCCATGACCAGCCCCAGCGCCGCCGACCAGACCAGCAGCACCATCGGTGAGTGGTCACGGGTCATCACCTTCATGCCGGTGATGGTGAGGGCGAACAAGAAGGATGAGGCCAGCATGGCCAGGGCCGGCCAACCGATGGCGAACTCCCCGTTCATGCCCGGCAGCAGCATGATCAAGACGCCGATGAAGCCGACGATCGCTGCGCCGATGCGCAAGGGACCGACCGTCTCGTGCAGCACCAGCGCCGCCAGAGGCACCAGCCACAAGGTTCGCGTGAAGGAGAGCGCATTGGCGTCGGCCAGCGGCATCTTCTGGAAGGCGTAGAACGACAGGATCATCCCCAGCGTCCCGGCCGCGGATCGGAAGATCAGTATGCCCGGGCGTGTGGTCGCAAAGGCCGCGCCCCGCCGCCTTATGATGAACGGCAGCAGGATCACGAAGCCGGCGAGCTGGCGATAGAAGGTCTGCAGCGACGCCGGATAGTCGTCGCCGAGATACTTGATCAGGGTGGTCATGGCCGTGAAGCCGACCGCCGAGGCCACCATCCAGAGTGCGCCATGCAGATTGCGGTCGAGCTTCGGCGCCGCGAGCTTGTCGTCTGTGTTCATCGGACAGGTCCGCGGCGCTCGAGCTTCAAGATTGCGCCGGGACGAGGTCGCCGAGGATGGTCGCGAAGGGCGAAACGCTCGTCGTGTCCCAGGAATGACGCCCGCCAACGGTGATCCCGCCATCGACCACCAGGTGGGTGCCCGAGACGAAGGCTGCGGCGTCGGAGGCCAGGTAGAGCGCGGCCTGGGCGATGTCGTCGGGCAAGCCGGCCTTCGGCACCGGCTGAGCCTTGGAGGCGTTCTCGGCGACGCGGGCGGCCATCTGGTCGGCGACTTCGAGCGGCAGGCCGATGGAGGCGCCGAAGATCGAAGTGGCGATCAGGCCGGGGCAGATGGCGTTGACGCGGATCTTCTGCGGAGAGAGCTGTGCGGCGGCGGCTCGGCTCATGTGGATGACGCCGGCCTTGGCGGTCGAATAGGCGATGGGGCCAAATCCGGCCTGCAGCCCGGCGATGGACGCGGTGTTGATGATCGATCCGCCGCCGCGTTCCAGCATCAGCGGCACAGCGTGCTTCATGCCCAGCGCCGGACCCCGGACCAGGACGTCGAAGATCCAGCTCCAGCCCTCGGCGGTGATCTCGGTGATCGTGCTCATCCGGTCGGAGATGCCGGCGTTGTTGAATTGGATGTCGAGGCCGCCGAACTCGGTCTTGGCCTTGCTCACCGCGGCGGCGATGTCGTCTTCCTTGGTGACGTCACAATGGGCGTAGACCACCTTGCCGGGGAAGCGCTTCTCCAGCATCGCGCCCTTTTCGTCCTGGATGTCGGCGGCGACCACCTGGGCGCCCTCGGCGACAAACAGTTCGACCGTACCCAGACCAATTCCCGAGGCCGCGCCGGTGATCATCGCCACCTTGCCGTCCAGACGCCCCACCATGTTTCGCTCCCGATCTGTTTTTATGTGATCGGTGATAACTAGAGCGGGTTCAGGGCGACGTCGAGGTCTTCTCCTCTCTGTTGGGAGAGGTCGCGATGAGAGAGCGGCGCCAGCGCAGCTCTCTCATCCAGCCTCTCCCCAAGGGGAGGGGTCTACTAGTCGATGGTGACGACGACCTTGCCCATGGCCTGGCGGCTGCCGAGGTGGGCGATGGCGTCGGCGCCGCGTTCGAGCGGGAAGCGCTCGGAGACGTGCGGCTTCACCTTGCCCTGGGCATAGAGCTCGAGCAGTTCGTCAATGCTGGCCGAGAACAGCTCGGGATTGCGCGCCGCCCAGGTGCCCCAGAACACGCCGACGATGTCGCAGCCCTTCAGCAGGGCGAGGTTCAGCGGGATCTTCGGAATGTCGCCGGCGGCGAAGCCGACCACTAGGTAGCGGCCTTCCCAGGCGATGGAGCGCAAGGCCGGCTCGGCGTAATCGCCGCCGATGGCGTCGTAGATCACGTTGAAGCCTTCGGCCCCGCCGGCTTCCTTGAAGAGCGCGCCGAGCGCCTTCTGGCCGTCACGGTCGAACGGACCGCGGCCATAGACCACGCCGGCGTCAGCGCCGTGCTTGATGGCCAGGTCGACTTTTTCCTGGCTGGAGCAGGCGGCGATGACGCGCGCGCCCATGGCCTTGCCAAGCTCGACGGCCGCCAGGCCGACGCCGCCGGCGGCGCCGAGCACCAGCAGGGTCTCGCCGGCCTTCAGATGGGCCCGATCCTTCAGGGCGTGCCAGCTGGTGCCGTAGGTCAGGATGAAGGCCGCGGCGATGTCATGCGGCATCGCATCGGGGATGTGCCACAGGCGGTTGGCCGGCAGCAGGACTTCCTCGGCCATGCCGCCCGAGCCGGTATTGGCCAGGATGCGGTCGCCGACCTTCACGTTGGTGACGCCTTCGCCGATGGCCTTGACCACGCCGGACAGCTCGCCGCCGGGCGAGAACGGGCGAGGGGGCTTGGACTGGTACTTGTCCTCGATCATCAGCACGTCGGGGAAGTTCACGCCGACCGCCTTGACCGAAATCACCGCATGGCCGGGCTTGGCCTCGGGGCTCGGAATGTCCTCGACCACCAGGGTCTCGGGGCCGCCCGTCACCTTGCTGAGCACCGCTCTCATGTCCGTCTCCCGCGTCTGAAAATGATTGGCGCGGACGCTAGCGCAGGGGCTGGATCGGCGAAAGAGGCGGTTCGAACATTTGTTTGAGTGGCGGTGCCCAACTCATTCGCCATCCTCCTGTCAACCGCAGGCTGATCCGGTGGGACCCAAGCGGCCTGGCAGGTTTTGCAATTCAGCTTGGGTCGCCTGGATCGTCTTTCAGACGATCGGAGGATGACGAATGGGAGGTGGCGGCGAGGTCCGTCATTCGGCCGCAGGCCGTCCATTTGGAATAAAGGCCCCGATCGCCTATATTCCGCGCCTTCCAGACAGCGAGTTTCCCTTGGGCGTCACCCTTGATCTTTCGCGCGGCCCCTCCGCGCCGACCGTCGTTAAGCCGAACCTCTCGGGCCTGACCCGCAAGGGGCTGGTCGAGGCGCTGGTCGCCGCCGACGTCGTGCGGCCTGATAAGGCCAAGATGCGGGCCACCCAGCTGTGGCGCTGGATCCATCACTATGGCGTCACCGATTTCGCCGCGATGACCGACGTGGCCAAGGAAACCCGGGCTCTGCTGGAAGAGGCGTTCAGCCTGACCCGGCCTGAGGTCGTTGAGCGGCAGGTGTCCAAGGACGGCACCCGCAAGTGGCTGATCCGCATGGCGCCGGGCATCGAGGTCGAGACCGTCTACATTCCCGACGTCGGCCGCTCGGGCGCTCTGTGCGTGTCCAGCCAGGTCGGCTGCACCCTGAACTGCACCTTCTGCCACACCGGCACCCAGGCCCTGGTCCGCAACCTGACGGCCGCTGAGATCGTCGCCCAGGTCCAGGTGGCGCGTGACGACCTGGCGGAATGGCCCTCGCCAAAGGAGGACCGCCGGCTCTCCAATATCGTCTTCATGGGCATGGGCGAGCCGCTCTACAATCTCGACAACGTCGCCGACGCCATCGACATCATCTCGGACGGCGAGGGCATCGCGATCTCGCGCCGTCGCATCACGGTCTCCACCTCGGGCGTGGTGCCGGAGTTGACGGCGCTCGGTGAACGCACCCAGGCCATGCTGGCCATCTCGTTGCACGCCACCAATGACGAGCTGCGCGACGTGCTGGTGCCGCTCAACAAGAAGTACGACATCGCCAAGCTGATGGCCGGCATCCGCGCCTATCCCGGCCTGTCGAACGCCCGCCGGGTGACCTTCGAATATGTGATGCTGAAGGGCGTCAACGACAGCCCGGCCGAAGCGCGCGCGCTGTTGAACCTGCTCAAGGGCATTCCGGCCAAGATCAATCTGATCCCGTTCAATCCCTGGCCGGGGACGGAATACGAATGCTCCGACTGGGGCGCGATCGAGAGCTTCGCGGCGATCCTCAACCGGGCCGGTTACGCCTCGCCGATCCGCACGCCGCGCGGGCGTGACATCCTGGCGGCCTGCGGTCAGCTCAAGTCCGAGAGCGAAAAGCTGCGGGCCAGCGCACGGCGCAAGCAGGCGGCCGAGGAACCGGCTGTCTGAAGCCTTGCCATTGCAAAGGCACGGCCCGTCCGTGCTAACCATTCAGCCCAGTTTCTAGATTTCGCTGACGGGTCACATGCCGCCACAGCTTCAATCCCCGGAAATCCAGGCGTTCGCCACGGGCTTCCCGATCACCTTGCTGCATATCGGCATCACCGTGTTGATGTTGATCGTCGGTGCGACCGCCTATGTGCTGATGACCCCGCATCGCGAGATCAGCCTGATCCGCGAGGGCAATTCGGCCGCCGCCCTCTCTTTGGGCGGAGTCCTGCTCGGCCTGGCGATCCCGCTGGCGACTTCCTTGGCGCGTTCGACCTCGATCATCGAGATCGGTTTGTGGGGCGCGGCGACCGTGGCGCTCCAACTGCTGATCTTCCGGCTCGTCGACCTTCTGCTGCACGGCTTGCCGCAGCGTATCCAGGATGGCGAGATCGCCGCCGCCGCCCTGCTGGTCGGCGCCAAGCTCGCCTCGGCCCTGATCATCGCGGCCGCCGTCGGCAGTTGAGCGTGCGCTGAGATGCATTTTCCCCGGCTGCCCGACTGGCTGGTCTATCTGGCGGTGGTGCTCGCCCTGCTGATCGCCGCGGTGGGCCGCCAGGAACGCGCGGACGCGCCGCCGCCGCCGCCGCCCGTGGCGGGCGGCGAAGGCATGCCGCTGGGGCCTGCCTCACCCTTCGACCCCCAGGTGGTGGTCGATGTGCCTGGTCAGGCCGAGCCGGGAATTGGCACCGCATTTTCCGTCGCGGACTCCGGCGTCTGGATCACCGCGCGGCACGTGGTCGACGGCTGCACCCAGGCCGCCATCGTCGTCGCTGACGGTCGCGGCGTCGAGGCCAAGGTCCATATCGATCCGCGCGGCGAGGCGGCGATCCTGACCACCGACGGGGGGGCGCCGCCTCTGCCGCTGGCGCTCGACCGACCCTTGCGCAAGGGCGACCGCGCCTTCCATCCTGGCTTCCCGCAAGGCGAGGCGGGCGAGGCGACTTCAAGGTTGCTGGGGCGTGAAAACCTGGAGGTCCGTGGTCGCGGCGCGCGCACAGAGTCTGTGCTCGTCTGGGCCGAAACCGGCCGCACCGACAGCCTGAAGGGCTCGCTGGCCGGTCTCTCGGGGGCGCCCGCCCTCGACAGCGCCGGCCGGGTCATCGGCGTGACGGTCGCCGAGTCTCCCCGTCGGGGCCGCATCTACACCACGGCGCCGGAGACGGTGCTCGCCGCCTTGGCGGCCACCAAGGAGCATCCGTCGAGCTTCGCAGTCGGCGAGCCGATTACGACCGACAACTATGGCCGGGTGGCCGACACCCTGCGCCGCGACCTGCGCGTCGCCCAGGTGATCTGCATGAAGGCCGGTCCGGAAGCCTGACCAGCGATCACGCCGGCGCGGCTTCCTCGTTTATCGGCGGCAGGCGGGCGACCATGAAGGCCAGGGCGATGCCGATCGTTCCCAGCAGGGCCGAATAGAAGAAGAACACCACATAGCCGGTCCCTAGCGCCGCCGCCGAGACGCCGGATTTTTCCATGGCGCTGGCGAAGGTTTCGGGCGGCAGGCCATAGAACCAGCCCTTCAACGACGAGAACATCGCGCCGGAATCGGCCGCCGCCGCCGCGCCCTCGACGATACGCCCCGATTGCGATGCGATCAGTTTGCCGAGCAGGGCGTAGAGCGAGGAGAACAGCGCGTACTGGGTGGCTGTAAAACCAGGTCCGGTCAGGCTGGACATGTAGGCGATCAGGCAGGTGCCGGAGAAGCCGGCGGCGATGTTGTCGACCCCGATAGCGACGCTGAGCGCCCAGACCTGCGGTCCTTGGGTCGCCAGCCAAGCGAACACCAGATTGGAGATCGGACCGGCGAAGGCGCCCACCACCAGGGCCCGGATCAGGCCGAAGCGGGCGATGGCGAAGCCGCCCAGGCCGACGCCCACCACGGACATCACCGCGCCCAGCACTTTGCGGACCTCGGCGATCTCGAGCTTGGTGAACCCCATGTCGAGGTAGAACGGGTTCATGATGTTCAGCACGAAATCCGACAGCCGGTAGACGCAGATCAGCGCCAGGATCAGGCCCGCGGCCTGGCCGTAACGGCGGAAGAAATCGGCCAGCGGCGCGCCGAGCGCCACGCTGAGATAGCGGCCAGGCCGCGTCTCCCGACCCGGCGCCGGACGGGCGGCCAGGAAGATCACCACCGCGCCGATCACCACGCCGGCGACCTGGGCGAACACTCCGCCGGGCTTGGCCTCCCAGAGGGCCTCGATGCTGGCCGCCGGTCCCGGCAGTCCGACATTGTTCAGTCCGGTCGACAGGATCGCCGCATTGCCCGCCAGGCCGGACCCCAGCACCAGGGCGCCGAGGACGAACAGGACCAGCCGGATCGCCCATTCCAGGCCGTCGCGACCCGGGCGTTTCGGGATGTCGTCGGCGTCGATCCGGCGGATTTCATGCTGGGCCTCGCGCGGGGCGCCCAGGACGCCGAGCACGCCCACCCCCATCAGCAGCGCCATGATGGCGTAAGACGTGTTCCACCCGACGAATTCGGAGAGGGCCAACGGCACGACGCCGGCCACGATCATGGCGATCCGGAAGCCCCACTGATAGGCCGCCGCCATAGCGCCCTGTTTCTCGGTGACCGCCGCCTCGATCCGCCAAGCGTCGATGACGATGTCCTGGGTGGCCGAAACGAAGCCGACGAACACCGCGAACAGCGCCATCATGCCGAGATTCACCGCCGGATTGGTCCCGGCGATCAGCCAGAGGCCAAGCACGATCAACACCTGGCAGATCAGCATCCATGACCGGCGATGGCCGAGCCATTTGGTGATCAGCGGCACCTTCACGCGATCGACCAGCGGGGCCCACAGGAACTTCAGGGAATAGGCCAGGGTCGCCAGGCCGAAGAAAGCGATCACTTCCAGAGACAGGCCAGCGTCCCGCAGCCAGGCCGACAGGGTGTCGAAGATCAGCAGGTTCGGCAGGCCCGAGGCGAAGCCCAGCGACAGCATCACCAGCGAGCGGCGCTCGCCATAGACGGCCAGAGCCTGCAGCGTCCCGGGCTTGGTTTCACCGGGCGCGTCAGCCTGGCTCTCGGTCGTCATGTCGTGGCGTTCCCCATGGCTTGGGGCCGCCCCCAGCGTTAGCCGACCTTGGCGTGGTCCGCCTTTTCCGTCCAGTCACTGGTCCCGGTCCAACGCGCCAGCGCCGCGCGCAGGGCGTCGGGCGTCAAGGGCTTCACCAGGAAGTCGTCCATGCCGGCGGCCAGGCAGGCGTGGCGGTCTTCTTCGAAGGCGTTGGCGGTGAGCGCCACCATCGGCGTGCGGAGCCCTTGGCTTCGCACGCGGCGCGCCGCCTCCAGGCCGGACATGCCGGGCATCCTCATGTCCATCAGAATGAGGTCGTAGTCGCCGACCGAAAGGGCCGCGAGCGCTTCCTCGCCGCCGCCCGCCTGGTCGACGCGGCAGCCTTCGCGGGTGAGCAGGGCGCGGGCGAGCAAGGCGTTGATGGGATTGTCCTCGACCAGCAGGATCCGCGCGCCGGGGGCCGCGGCCGGAGCGACGCGGTCGTCCTCATCGCGCTCAGTGCGGGCGGCGCGGGCGCCCAGCGCCGCGAGCACCCGCTCGGCCAAGGAGGCGCGACGCAGCGGTTTGATCAGGTAGCCGCCGTAGCCGGCGGCGCGATAGGCGTCGATGTGGCCCCGTTCTTCCGGCGCCAGCAGGATCAACGAGGTGCGGCCGGCGGGGGCCGCGGCGGGCGCGAGGGCTCGATCAATCAACAACACGTCAGACGTAGCGGTTGCGGCCAAGGCGGCGACCAAGTCATGGGCGGTGACCGGCTCGCCCCCAGCGGCGATGATCTGGCGGCGCGCGGCGTCGGCGACGATCGGGCTCGCGCAGGCGATGACCACCTTGCGGCCGGCCAGGCTTTGGTCGGGCGCTTGCGGCAGGCGAGGGAAGTTGGCTTCGAACCAGAAGGCGGCGCCGCCATGGCTCGCGGTTTCGACCCCCACGGCGCCATCCATCGCCTTGGCGAGCTTCCGGGCGATGGCGAGGCCAAGGCCCGCGCCGCCCAACTGCATGTCATTCAGGGGGTCGGCTTGCTCGAAGGCTTCGAAAATCTTCTCGCGCGCAGCCTCGCTGACGCCCGGCCCCGTGTCTTCGACCGTGAAGCGCAGGCCCTTTTTGGTTTCCGCCACGGTGATCAGCACGCCGCCCGTGGCGGTGAACTTGATGGCGTTGCCGGCGAAGTTGAGCAGGATCTGGCGTAGCCGGCCCTCGTCGGCGACCGCCTGACCGATGCCGGCCGGGGCGGCCCAGGCGATCTCCAGGCCCTTTTCATGCGCGCGCGGCGACAGCAGTTCGCAAACCGAACGCAGCAGGCTCTCGACCTCGAAGGTGGCGGGGAACAGTTCGATCTTGTCGGCGCCCAGCCGCGCGAAGTCGAGCACGTCGTTGACCAGGCCCAGCAAGTGCTCGCCGGACTCGCGCAGCGCCGAGACATAGGCGCGTTGCTCCTGGGTCAGGCCGGTGCCCTCCAGCAGCCGGGCCATGCCAAGCACGCCGTTCAGCGGCGTGCGGAACTCGTGACTCAGCGAAGCGAGTTGCTCGGCGCTGACGCGGGGCTCTTGGTTCGGATCGTCGTTCATCGACCGCGAACCTAGGGGAGGGGGACTTAACGGGCTGTCAAGCTCGGCCACTTTGGGTTGCGACGATGCTCGCGGCCGTAGGCAAGCGTTTAGCGCTCCGCCATCTCCTGGGCCAAGGCGACCAATGCGGCGCGGGCCGACGCGCGGGGAATGGCGGCGTAGGCCTCCAGCAGATCGGTCGCGCCGGTCAGGGCCAGGGCCTGCAGGATGTCGTCTGCGGCTTCGGACATGCCGCCCTCCTCGCCGACCAGCCAGCCGACGGTGGTGTCCAACGCGCTGGCGATCGCGACCAGCATCGAGCCCGAAACGCGGTTGGCGCCGCGCTCGTACTTTTGGATCTGTTGAAACGACACGCCGACACGATCAGACAGAATACCCTGGCTGATCCCCAGCGACTTTCTGCGCAGGCGCATTCGCGCCCCAATTGCGATATCTATGGGATCTGGTCCGATGGCGTCATCGAGGGGCATGTGTTCCTCCCCACTCGCTTCAGGAGTTCTTTGTTGGGCAGGATGCCCGGCGGCACCATAACAAGTAGACGGGCTCCTACGCGAGTCGCTAACATGTTCACCTTATGCGCGCACCGCAAGAGACAGTCGCCGACCCGGTAGAGCTTTTGACGCCGCGAGAGCGTGAATGCCTACGTCTGGTCGACCGTCACCTCAGTTCCAAGCAGATCGCCCGCGAGCTCGGGATGTCGAAGGCGTCGGTCGACACCTATTGCGATCGCGCGCGCAAGAAGCTTGGCGTCGGCGACCGGTATTCCGCCGCTCGCGCCTTGGCCGCGCGGGAAACCGCTGTCCCGATCGTGTCGGGACAAGACGCAATCAGGACAGACGCCGTCGCACTCCTGTGGGCTGATGAAGCCCAGCAAGGAGACCGCACCGATGGGCGATTGGTTGAGAGAACTGGCGGACGCCAGGGTGACGACGGCGGACTTGGAACCCGATCGCGAAACGACGAACCGTCGCGCCGCGGTGGGCCAGGCGATGCGAGTCCGCGGGGAGGTGGAAGCCTTCGAGCGCCGTTGGCCGAACCCGCAGAATTCCGAGCCGGTGGTCCCGACCTTTACGTGGAGCCAACTCGAGCGCCAGCTGGCGGACCTGGCCGATACGCCGATGAAGGCCGCCATGGCGCGGGAACTGGTCTCGGCCACCCGCAAGACTTCACAGTTCAAGCCGCCGGAAATGGTTTTGAGGGAAATCCTCTGCCTGACCTGGGCGTTGCTGGACGAGGGCTTCCAGCCGGATCTGGAGCCTGGCTTGGCGGGACCCGCCTAGGACCAGCGGCCCGGCTGGGCATGGTCGGGGTGATCGCCATCATCGCGGCCTTGTCCTTCGGGGCTCTGCTGGCGGGGCTGCACGCCCTCCAGGACCTATTTTAGGTTTTTAATCTTAAACGAAAACGGGCTCTTAGCCCTGTTTCCCACACCCTCGAAATCGTCAGAAGGCGCTCGGCTGCCCCGCGCGCCAGGAGATCCCTCATGCTTAAGCAACGTCGTATGATCGCCGATCAAGTCGCGGCGAGTCTGTTCGAAGCCGAGGCCGCCATTGACGCCGCCCTCGCTAAGACCGCCGGCCTGGCCGGCGTGATGCCAGGCCTCCGGGCCGATGCCGGGCTTTCGGCCCTGATCGGTCAGGACGCTGTGGAACGGGCCAGCGAAGCCCTCTCGCTGCTCGCCAAGGCTCGTCGCGCCATCTGTGAGACGCATAAGGAGTTGGACATGGCCAAGACCCAGATCGGTCTCGGCGCAGTCATGTACGGCGGGATGGAAAAGCCCCCGAACGCCGCCCTGGCGCCCAGCCGCGCTCTGCGCGCCGTCGCGGCCGGCTGATCCCTGCGTAAAAGTTGCATCCTGCGGGATTAACCGCAGTATCAGGGCCCTCAGGAAGCTGAGGGCCCTTTCTTATGTTCAGCTCGACCCCGGAGCGTGTGTGGGCTGTCGCGATGTTCGTGGTGTCCGCCTTCGCCTTGTGGCGTGGCGGGCGGACGGAGCGCGCCGTCGCCGTGGCCAATATCGCCGCCTGGATCGCGACCATCGTGGTGCAGAACCGCCACGACTGGCTGGCGCCCCAATGGGGGGTGCTGGCCGTGGACGTAGCGTTCTTGCTGCTGCTGCTCTGGTTTGTCGTCCGCAGCAGCCGGCTCTGGATCTTGCCGGCCGCGGCCTTCCAACTGCTGGCGGTGGTCACCCACGCGGCGATCCTCGCCGACGATGGGCTCCGGGCTTGGGCCTACGTGACGGCCCTCATCCTCTGGAGCTACCTGGTGCTGATCACCCTTGGCGTTGGGACCTACACCTACTGGCGCCGGACTAGCGCGCGACCAGCACGCTGACCTGCGCCTCGCGCACGATCTTCTCGGCGTTGGAGCCGAGCAGGCGAGAGGTCAGGGAAGGCGGATGGGATCCGACGACGATCAGGTCGACTTCGCTGTCACGGGCCTCAGCCAGGATTTCGCCCGACACGGAGCCGACGCGGACCTTGGTTGTGACCGGTCGCGTCGTGGGCCCGATCTTCGCGACCCACTTCTCCAGCTCTCCTTCGTGCCAAGCCTGCTCGTCGGCGTCGAAGGACTTGGGCAGGTAGGTGTTGTAGCGGGAGGAGCGGGGTGTACGCACATTGATCATGGTGATCCGCGCGCCGGAGACGGACGCCAGTTCACGAACCCGAACGATTTCGCGCTCGGTGTTGGTCGGGTCCTCGACGTCGATCGTCACTAGGATGTGCTGAAAATCCGGCATGAACCCCCTCCTGATCTGGCGATAAGACGTGTGAAGCTTGGGGATGGTTGCGCGACGGCCGCCCGAAATCCAGAGGCGACGTCAGTCGCCGTAATTTCTGGGGATTTGCTTCACCTCATCGGTGATCTCGAACCAGGGCGGCTTGGACGCGACGTTCAGGTGGATGATGGGCCGTATGCCTGGATCATCGTCCAGCGCCGACGCGGCCACGGGAAAGGTCTCATGTGCCGACAGCAGTTCACCCAGCGGCGAGCCGCAGGCGCCGCAGAAGCTGCGTACATGCCGGAAGGGCGGATCAGGAACGTGCTGGCGGATGTGGTCTGCGCCGGCCAGCAGGTGGAAGTCCTGCGCCTTGACCATCAGCACCGCGGCGAAGACGCCGGCCGATTTGCGGCAGCGGGAGCAGTGGCAGTGAGACAGCGACAGCGGCCGGCCGGTGATCTCGAAGCGGACGGCTCCGCACAGGCAGCTTCCCTTGATCGGCGTCATCCCGGCTCCGTCAGGCGAGGGCCGGGGCCGTCTGGCCCATGCGTCGATAGATCAGGGCTTCGGCCACATGGATGCGGCGCACGGGGCCAGCGCCTTCGAGGTCGGCGATAGTGCGGGCCAGCCGCAGGGTGCGGGTCCAGCCGCGCGCGGTCAGTCCGCCGGCCTCGGCCGCCGTGGCCAGCAGGGCGCGAGCGGCTGGGTCCAGCTCCGCGATCTTCTCCAGGAAGTCGCCTTGCGCCTGGGCGTTGAGCCGGGCGCCGTCGCCCGCGGGGGCATCGGCGGCCCGGTCGGCCTGGAGTTGGCGGGCTACGGCCACGCGCGCGGCGGCTTCGCTGGTGCCCTCGGCAGGGGCGGGCAGGGCGAGATCGGCGGCGGTCACCGGCGGCACGTCGATCTGCAGGTCGATCCGGTCCATGAACGGCCCCGAGACCTTTATCTGGTAGTCGGTCTGGCAGCGCGGCGCGCGGCCGCAAGCCCCGCGCCCGGCCCCGCCCATGCCGCACTTGCAGGGGTTCTGGGCGGCGACCAGTTGGAAGCGCGCGGGATAGCGGACGTGGGCGTTGGCGCGCGCCACCACGACCTCGCCTGTCTCCAGCGGCTGGCGCAGCGAGTCCAGCGCCTGGGTCGAAAACTCCGGTATTATGTAGCAAACACACCAAGATCGATATGAGCGCCGTCATAACCGGCGACCCATATCATCAGATACGATGTGCAAACGCATATACCGCTCCAACAAAGGAGCGAACCCTATGGGGTTAGGAACACTCGCGGCGTTGCTAGGTGGCTTCGTTGCCCTCGGCGCAGGTGCCGAAGGAAGCGGGGCCTCGCGTTCGGTCATGGTAGAGGCGGAAGCGCGAGTAGTGCGTTTCCTCGAAAACATCGCGGTAGGTGATCTCGCCGTGGGCGTAGAGGGTTACTTCGCCACGGTTGAACCTGTCGATAAACTCCTGAGTAGGAGCGGGAAGGTCGAGTGGCATAGGCTTGGCCTCCCCTGGGCCCAAGGGGGCCTTGGAGAAGCCCTCCCGTTCCTCTGGCAGGGCGTCGGGCGGGCCAGCGCCGGTCTCGCGGGACTGCACAGACAGGCAGCTAACGACGTCGTGGGCCGGGGTGGCTCCGGAGTTCCTGAAAGTTACGACGACACAAAACGGCTCTCCCGCTTTGAGGGGAGTAATCGTGGCGTCAAGAATTTGGACGTAGGCGCGAAGTTGCCGCTTGGCCAAGTCGGCGGAAGCGCGCGCGGCGAGGGCGAGTTCTTGGCCAGCCTTGGCGGACATACTGGCGGCGTCGGCGCTCTGCTTAGCGATGGCCAAGCTGTCGCCAGTGTCGGCGGCGAGGCGCTTTTCAAGCTCGTGTTGGCGCCAGGAGAGGAAGGCCAGGAACGCCGTAAAGCCGACGATCACCCAATCGGGCCACGTGCCCCATTCTACGCCAGCCTTTTCGGGGCTCTCTTCGCTGCTGGCCTTGGTCTCTGGCTCAGCCGCCATTACGAGATTGATGGTCGGCGCTTCGCCCTGGCCGCCGCTCTCTGGTGCGGGGGCGTTGTGTTGGGGCTCTGGTCGCTTCTCAACTTGCTGGCCTAGCGCTTGAGTAGCGACAAGCGCGAGGCTCAGTCCTCCAAGCGCAGCGAAGTAGCGCCAATTGCGACTAGACATTGGATCAAGAAAGCCCCGGTGAATCCGCCCCGGCTGATCTTGTTCGCAATGTTTCGCTCTGTCTCGGGGATTCCCATCGCCGTCAGCTTGTCCGCCAGTTCCCGGTAGCTGACGCCCCGTTTCTTTAGCTCAGCCTTCAACAGGTTCTTGGTCCGAGCCGTCCAATCGACGTCCGACATAGGCAATCTCCGGTTCTCGTGTCGAATGTCATCATATTCGATGTCTTTACCATTGACAACGATGGGGCGGAACCTCACATTCGGTGATAGTTACACCGGATATGATGATGTCTCAGCACTTCCTCCTCTCGACCGCCGCCCGCACCCTCTCCCTCGCGAAGGTCATGCGCCTGTCCGACGACCAGGCCTTCGACATCTTCAAGGGCATTCGCTGGGCGGCAAACGACGGCGAGCCGGTGTGCGGCAAGTGCGGTTGCGTGGAGATCTACACCTACGCCGCTCGCCGTATCTTCAAGTGCAAGGGTTGCGGCGCTCAGTTCTCCGTCAGGTCGGGCACGATCTTCGCGAGCCGCAAGATGGACCTGCGCGACATCCTCGCCGCCATTGCGATCTTCGTGAACGGCGCCAAAGGCCATAGCGCGCTCCAACTGAGCCGCGATCTAGACTGCCAGTACAAGACGGCCTTCGTCCTCTCGCACAAGATCAGGGAAGCCCTCGCCGCCGAGCAAGCCACGTCGGAACTGTCAGGCGTGGTCGAGGTGGATGGCGCGTACTTCGGCGGCTACGTGAAGCCCGCCAACCGCCGAGAGGACCGCGTTGACCGTCGCCGCAAGGTTCATCAGACCGGCAAGCGTCAGGTCGTCGTCGTCGCCCGCGAGCGCGGCGGCGAAACCCTGACCCAGGTTCACAAGACTGAAGCCGATGGCGTGGCGTTCGTCATGGCGAACGTGAACCCCGGTTCAACGGTTCACGCCGACGAGGCTTCGCACTGGGACAATCTGGAAGCCCGCTTCCTGACCAAGCGCATCAACCACTCGGTCGAGTACTCCAGCGCCGAGAGTTGCACCAACCAAGCCGAAAGCTTCTTCTCGCGCCTACGCCGCGCCGAGATCGGTATGCACCACCATATCGCGGGTAAGTACCTGTCGGCCTATGCGACGGAAATGGCGTGGCGCGAGGACAACCGCCGCGTCTCGAACGGCGAGCAATTCCTGATGGCTACCTCTTCGGCGCTGGCGCATCCGGTGTCGCGCCAGTGGAAGGGTTACTGGCAGCGATGAGAGGTCGGGTTCGCTAGGTGTTCCTGCAGCCTATCCCTCCCCACCACTCCCCACCAAGGCTGTTGCGAATCCAAAAGCCGAAGTGTACGGTATGGTGGAATCGGGTGGGAGCGAGCCCATGACAACTCTACCGGAAGCGATGAGGAGGGAGTTGGCCGGCCTAGAGGCCGAACTTGCCAGCGATCCTCGTTTCCAGAAGGCCACTCGCTTGCGGGAGCTTTTGGTACTGTATGGCGAGCCCGTCGGCCCATTGGCGAGCGCCTCGCCCTCTCCCGCGCGGGCGGCGCGGCCTCATACGAGCGACCCCGGCCGGACAGCGGCTCTTGAGGCGGTGCGGCAAATGCTAAAGACCTCGGGAGAGCCGGTTAGGACGTCATTTCTCTACGACCTTCTTCCCGATGATGTGCGGTCCAAGATCGGCGGCAAAGAGCCAGCCAGCAATCTTAGCGCCATGCTCTCGAAGTCTCCCTGGTTCAAATCGCATGGTCGGCGCGGCTGGACGCTCGCCGACGAGGGCGATGAGCCGGACGCCACGCCAGCGACCGCTGACGATTTCGATGACTTACTAGGAAGAGAGGAGGAAGAGGGTATCTGACACTACGCACGACAGAAAAACGCCCCCAAATCCAATGGATTGAGGGCGCTTCGTGCATCAATCCGGGCCGGGGCCCGAGGATCAAAGCGGTGACAGCCAAGATTCTCGCACGCCTCGGCCCTCTTTGCAACAAAGCAGGAGGCCCAATTGGGACCGTCCAAATTCACCGTTGATGTGTGTGAGTATGAGCGCGTGCGTGAAGGTCAGCGGGAAAGGGTGCGCCGCCACATGCGTCGCCCCCGCCGCTGGTTTCGTCGTCCGCTTCCGTAAGCACTAGTTGGGATGGGGCCGCAACTCAGCGGCCCCATTTCCACTTACAAGCCGCCACCCCTTGTAGTCGCCAACCTGCGCGACCTCGACCACCATCCCCTTCGCCTTCAGCTTCCACAGACACGCCCCCACGCGCTTGCGGACCATCGTGACCGTGCGCGGGTCTGACGCCAGCTTTCTGGCCTCCACGACCTGACGGGCGATATCCAGGCTCGTAAGCGGCCCTTGAGCCATCCTGAGCGCCGACAGCACGTCTCGCCGCATCTCGCCCTTGAATGCTGCGTCTCGGCTCGGAGCGGGCTTAGCGCGGCCCAGATCGGCGTCGGGGTCGAACAGCCGGATTGTGTGCTCTATCGCGGCCAAGTCCTCGACCATCGCATTCAGCAGGCTGCGGGTGTGTTCGATCTGGCCTGCGACCTCGCGGTGCTTCTCAATCAGGCCAGCGACGGTGTTGGGGCGGGCTGGTGTGGACGAAGACACGGTGTCGTCGTGTACATCAGCGGGGGAGCGGCGCGTCATCATATCCGATGACATACCACGGCGGAACCGCAGGCGTTCGTCGCGATCTAGGTGTGTTTGCTACCTAATGCCGGAAAACTCCGGGAGTTCGTCCAGGAACAACACGCCGTTGTGCGCCAGCGACACTTCGCCGGGTTTCACCTTCAGGCCGCCGCCGGTCAGCGCCGCCATGCTGGCCGAATGGTGCGGGGTGCGAAACGGCCGCGTCCGGGTCAGGGCGCCTTTGGCGATCAGCCCGGCCACCGAATGGACCATTGAGGTCTCTAGCAGCTCGGAGGGCGAGAGTGGCGGCAGCAGCCCAGGCAGGCGCGCCGCCATCATCGATTTGCCCGAGCCCGGCGGGCCGCTGAACAGCAGGTTGTGACCCCCGGCGGCGGCGATCTCCAGCGCTCGCTTGGCGTTCTCCTGTCCCTTCACGTCACGCAGGTCAGGGACTCGCTCGCCGTCCATCATGGGCCCCGGCTTGGGCGGCGAGAGGATCTGTGTGCCGCGGAAGTGGTTGACCACGGCGATCAGGGACGGCGCGGCCAGGATGCGTGTATCGCCGGCCCAGGCGGCCTCAGCGCCGGAGGCTTCGGGACAGATCAAGCCCAATCCCATGGCGCCTGCAGCTACGGCGGCGGGCAGGGCGCCCGAAATGCCGACGATGCGTCCGTCCAGCGAAAGTTCGCCCATCGCCGCCCACTCGGTCAGGGCGTCAGGCGAGAGGATGCCCATGGCCGCCATCACCGCCAGCGCGATCGGCAGGTCGTAGTGGCTGCCTTCCTTGGGCAGGTCGGCCGGCGCCAGATTGGCGATGATCCGCTTGGGCGGCATGGCCAGACCGAGGCCGGCGAAGGCGGCCCGGACCCGCTCGCGGCTTTCGGCGACAGCCTTGTCGCCGAGCCCCACCAGCATGAACTTCATCTCACCGCCGGTGAGCTGGACCTCGACGTCCACGCGACGCGCCTCGACGCCCTGAAAGGCTACCGTCACGACTCGGGACGCCATGCCAACCCCTAGAAATGGCTCAACTTATCCACAACCCCATCATGGCGCGCGGGGCAGATCAAGAACAAAAATAGAACTTTTGGAGAAGTTGAGACGTTTCCGCGACTTATGCGTGTCTCTTTGTGTTGTAAACTAAGCCGTTGCGCGGATCTGTTCAATCCGGTCCCACATGATGGCGGTGGCGTCGATTCCGCTGAACCGCTTGAGGGCCTGGGCCCCCGTGGGCGAGGTGACGTTGATCTCGGTCATGTAGTCGCCGATCACGTCGATGCCGACAAACATCAGTCCGCGGCGTTTCAGCTCCGGTCCGATGATCGCGCAGAGTTCGAGATCGCGCGCCGACAGCTCCACCGCCTCGGCTGTGCCGCCGACCGCGAGGTTCGAACGGATCTGGCCCTTCTTCGGCACCCGGTTGATGCCGCCGACCGCCTCGCCGTCGACCAACAGGATGCGCTTGTCGCCCTTGGACACCGCCGGCAGGAACTTTTGGGCGATCACCGGCTCACGGCCGATGGCGCGGTGCAGGTCGAGCATGGCGTCGAGGTTGGGGTCGTCGGCCAACAGGCGCGCCACACCCGATCCGCCCAGTCCGTAGAGCGGCTTGAGCACGATATCGCCATGACGGGCGCGGAAGTCGTAGATCGCCTCGAGGTCGGCGGTGATCAGGGTCGGCGGCTGGACGCCCGGGAAGTCGGTGACGAACAGCTTTTCGGGCGCGTTGCGAACCTCGGTCGGGTTATTCACCACCAGGGTCGTCGGATGCACCTTGTCCAGGAAATGGGTCGAGGTGATGTAGGCCATGTCGAACGGCGGGTCCTGGCGCAGCAGGATGACGTCGAAGCTAGCGAGGTCGCGGACCTCCCAGGGACCGAACTTGGCGTGGTCGCCGTTGACCGCCTGAACTGTCACCGAGCGTCCGCGCGCGGTGACCCGGCCGTCTTCCAGCGCGAGGCGCTCGGGGGTGTAGACGAACAGCTCATGCCCGCGCTCCTGCGCGTTCAGCAACATCAGGAAGGTCGTATCGCCCTCGATGTTGACGGCCTCGAGGGGGTCCATCTGGACAGCGACCTTCAACGGCATGGGGAGTTCTCCTTACGGCCAAGGCGCCAAGGCCAAGGTATCTGAGATAGTTCGAGGATGTCGAAAGCGCCAGCCAGAAGGCCTGTGGGCGTTGTCAGTTCAGCCGCAGGCGAACCCGTTCGCGCTGGGCGCGCGCCGCCAGGGCCGCGCCGCCGTCCAGGGTGCTGGCGTGGGCCAGCGCCTGCAGCGCGCCGGCCAGGGCGCCTTGGCCTTCACGGGCGGCGGCGACGTCCAGCCAGGGGCGATGGTCGGCAGGATCAAGCAGGGCCCGGCGCAGAGCGGCGCGCTCGGCGCGGGTGAAGTCGCCCGACGCGCTGGCCCGGGCGAAGACGTTGTTCTGCAGCCGGATCAGCACGGCCCGATCGGAAGCCGGCGCCATCAGGTGATCCAGCCGGTCGGCGACATTGGGCGTCAGGCCGGCGTGCAGGGCGCGCCGCGTCAGTTCGGAGGGCAGCACGACGCGGCCTTCGCTGAAGGGGTCCATGGCCAGCGGCCCCTCGACGGTCTCGATCCGCAGCAGGAAGTGGCCGGGGAAGTCGACGCCTTGGACGGTCAGGCCGCACTTGCGCGCGACGTGCAGGTAATAGACCCCCAGGGCGACGGGCAGTCCCTTGCGGCGCTCGGCCACGGCGATGACGCAGGCGTTGTCGGGATCGTCGTAGGTGAAGAGATCGCCGGTGAGCGCCAAGTCGCCGGCCATCGCCTCGGCCAGAGCCTCCTCGGGGCTCTCCATGCGCAGACGATCGGTCAGCCGCTCCACCCCGGTCCTGGCGAGGTCGCGGGCGATCTGCGGATCGCGGCCGGGCGCGTCGTGAACCGAGCAGGCGATGGCGGCTTCCAGCAACGGAAACTCGCCTTCCGGCGCACGGCCGGCCTCGCTCAGAATTCCTTCGGCGTCCTCGCGGGTCATGAGCTCTGTTTTCAAGCGCCCTTCCAGGCGTCGGGACTGTGAACGGGCAGCCGGCCTGGCGCCAGGGCGACCAGATCGAGGCGAACCGCCAGGTTTTGCAAGCTGGGCCGGCGCGCGGCGATGGCCTGTCCGGCCCGACGGAGCCGGTCGCGTTGCATCTGGGTCACGGTTTCCAGCGCGGCCTCCACTGTCTGGCGTTGTTTCACCTCGACCACCGCCAGGACGCCGCCGCGTTTGGCCAGCAGATCGATCTCGCCCTGGGGCGTGCGCAGTCGAAAGCCGAGAATCCGGTAACCCTTGAGCATCAGCCACAGCGCCGCCCAGGCCTCGGCGCGGCGGCCGGCCAACCGGGCGGCGGCGCCGCGCGCCTGACGCTCCGGGTTCAAGCGTCCCGCTCCTGCTTCAGCTCCATGGCGCGCCGATAGAGGTCGCGCCGCGGCAGGCCGAGCGCCTTGGCGACTTCGGACGCGGCCTCGGCCGGACGCAGGCGGGTCAGGGCGTCGGCCAGGGCGGTGTCGGCGTCGGCCGCGGTGGCGGCTTCCTCGCGGCCAGGGCCGACCAGGATGACGATCTCACCCTTGGGCGTGTCGCAACGCCGGTCGGCGGCGAGCTCCGGCAAGGTTCCGCGGATCACCGTCTCGTAGAGCTTGGTCAGTTCGCGCGCCACGGCGGCTTCGCGCGGCCCGAATACGGCGGCCATGTCGGCCAGGCTCGATGCCAGGCGTGGGCCGCTCTCGAAGAACACCAGCGTGGTACGGATCCCCGCCAGTTCCTCGAAGAAGGTTCGGCGCGCGGCGCTTTTGGGCGGGGCGAAGCCGGCGAACATGAAGCGGTCGGTGGGTAGGCCGGCGACCGAAAGCCCCGCCAGCAGGGCCGAGGCTCCGGGGATCGGATAGACGGCCGAACCTTGCGCCACCGCCTCGCGTACGATCCGGAAGCCGGGATCGGAGACCAACGGCGTGCCGGCGTCGGAGACCAGGGCCACGCGGCCGCCTTCGGCCAGCACGGCCAGGGCCTTCAGGCCGCCGCGCTCGGCCGTGTGTTCGTCGTAGCGTTCCAGTTTCTTCGAGAGGCCGTAGGCGGTGAGCAGCTTGGCGGCGACGCGAGTGTCCTCGGCGAGCACCAGGTCGGCGGCCGACAGCACATCCAACGCACGCAGCGTGATGTCGCGCAGGTTCCCGATCGGAGTCGCCACGATGTAGAGGCCGGGATCCAGCGGGTTCTCAGACAGGGCGGGCGGGGGAGGGTGACGCGACATGGGGAAGGCTTCGCCGGTTATCGCTCAGGTCGCAAGCCTGGACGTCACATGGTCCAGGATCAGGCGACCGGCAGGCGTGGCGCGCAGCCGGTCGGGATCGGGGGCCAGCAGGCCTGCGGCGATCAGGTCTCCGACTTCGCGATGGACCGGCGAGAGGCCCAGGACGCGGACGTCCTCGAAGCTAACGCCCTGCTCGATCCGCAGGCCGGCTAGCAGGCGTTCCTCGGCGACTTCGGTCGGGGTGAGCCGCTCCTGGGTGGCGAAACCCGCGCCGTCCTCGCGCACGGCGGCGATGTAGTCGGCGGGCTTGGCGTGGGCGTGGGTGGCGATGCGCACGCCTTGCCGGGTCAGGCGGCCATGGGCGCCGGGGCCGACGCCGACATAGTCGGCGCCGGTCCAGTAGACGAGGTTGTGACGCGACTGCGCGGCCTCACCGCGCGCATGGTTCGACACCTCGTAGGCGGTGAACCCTGCGCCCTCCAGGACAGACTGGGTCGTCTCGAACAGTTCGGCGGCCAGATCCTCGCCCGGCGGGATGAGCTGTCCGCGTCGCACCGCGCGGTCAAAGGCGGTGCCGGCCTCGATGGTGAGCTGGTAGGGGGACAGATGCTCGGCCCCCAGGTCTATCGCCTCAGTCAGTTCCTCGCGCCAGGCCTGCGGCGTCTGGTTCGGACGGGCATAGATCAGGTCGAGCGATAGGCGTGGAAAGGTCTTGGCCGCCAGGCTTGCGGCGCGGCGCGCCGAGGCGGCGTCGTGGTTGCGGCCAAGCAGCGTCAGTGAGGCGTCGTCCAGCGCCTGTAAGCCCAGCGACAAGCGGTCGACGCCAGCCTGGGCGAAGGCTGCGAAGTGATCGGCCTCGGCGTCGGTGGGATTTGCCTCCAGCGTCACCTCGACGGGATCGTCCGGCGACCATAGGGACCGGGCGAGCGTGATCAGTTCGGCCGCCCAGGCCGGGTCCATCAGCGAAGGCGTGCCGCCGCCGAGGAAGATCGAGACCAGTCGCCGCTCGCCGGTGAGCTGGCGCTGCGCGCGCAGGTCGTCGGCGATGGCGGAAAACAGCGCGGCCTGTTCGTCCTTGCGACCCCGGTCGCGGAAGACGTTGAAGTCGCAATAGGGGCAGATCTTCGCGCAGTAGGGCCAGTGGATGTAGATCCCCAGCGGCGCCTTGACCTGCGCGGCGTCGTTCACAGCAGGGCGGCCTTCAGCTTGGCGAAGGCCTGGGCCCGGTGGCTTATGGCGTCCTTCCTGTCCGGGTCCATCTCGCCGAAGGTGATGTCGTGGCCCAGCGCCTGGAAGATGGGGTCATAGCCGTGGCCGCGATCACCGCGGCCGGGGAAGACCAGGGTCCCGTCGACGCGGCCCTCGACCACGACGGCCGGACCACCCGGCCACGCCACGGCCAGGGCGCAGGTGAACCAGGCCGAAAAGTCGTCGGCGCCGGCTTCCTCCAGCCGCTGCTCGACCTTCTTCATCGCGCCGACGAAGTCCTTTTCCGGCCCGCCCCAGCGCGCCGAGAAGATGCCAGGCTGGCCGTCGAGCGCGGTGACCGACAGGCCTGAATCGTCGGCCAGGGCGATCAGGCCCGAGGCCTCTGCGGCGGCGCGGGCCTTCAGCAGGGCGTTGCCGGTGAAGGTGGCTTCGGTCTCGTCGGGCTCGCCGAGGCCAAGGCTGCCGGCCGTCACCAGCTCAAAGCGATTGTCCAGGATCGCGGCCAGCTCGCGGGCTTTGCCCGGGTTGTGGGTTGCGACCACCAGTTTCGCACCGGGTTCGAGCTTCAGAGCCATTGGAAAACCTTCTGAAATGCGGGGGCGGCGGACCATATGCCGACCAGAGCCTTGTTGCATTGCAAAAGTTTAATATCGTTATTCGATAATGAACTTGATTGAAAAGCGATGCGTAGGTATCGAGTGACAACGCCGCGACGAAGGTCTGGCAGGCCTGGTCGGTGAGTGGAGACCGCCATGTTCATTCCCGCAATGTCCTTTCCTGAGCGCGCCCTGACGGCCTTGGTCACCAGCGGCGCTATCGCCTAGTCTCCACCAATGTTTCTTGGACGGAGGGCCGCGATGCGCGCCTTGGGGCCGGGCTCGGTGTCGAGCTTCCTGAAGATCATCTTGGACGTGGTCTTTGTCGCACTCTGGATCGGCCTTGGCGCCGTGGCGCTAATGATGCTCGCCGCCCTGCTGTTCAGCTTTAACCCCGATCTGATCGACAACTTCTCGATCCGCGCCGGCGACGCCGAAATCGTCTCGCGCGGCCCAGTGCTGCTCGGCGGTTTGGCGGCGGCCGGTCTCTATCTGGCGGGGGTGCTGGTGATCGTCGAGCGGCTGCGCAAGATCTTCGCCACCCTCACCGCTGGCGATCCGTTCCATCCGGAGAACGTACGCCGCCTGCGGGTGATCGGCCTGGTCCTGGCCGGCCTGGAGATCGGACGTTACGTGATCTACGGCCTTGGCATGTGGGCGCTGCCGGGCGCCGACATTCAACGTCCGGAATTCAGCCCGACCGCCTGGTTCTCGGTGCTGGTGGTGTTTGTGCTGGCTGAGGTGTTCCGCGAAGGCGCCCGCCTGCGTCGTGAAGCGGAGCTGACGATCTAGCCATGCCGATCCGAGTGAACCTTGACCGCGTGCTGCTCGAGCGGCGCATGTCCTTGACCGAGTTGGCCGACCGGGTCGGCGTCACCATCGCCAACCTCTCGATCCTAAAGACCGGCAAAGCGCGGGCCGTGCGGTTCTCGACCCTGGCGGCGCTGTGCCGCGAACTCGATTGCCAGCCGGGCGACCTGCTCGTCTACGAGCCAGGCCCCGACGATGCACCCATGGATGATGAGTTCGACTAACCGCCAGCGTGGCCTTTATGCCGCGCTGCAGCGAGGTTCGCGCAAAAATTGCAGCGCCCCCGTCAAAAACGTCGCCGTAACCGTTGATAACCTAGCGTCACCCTCCTATATGCGCTGCAACAATTGCTGCAACGCACACAAAGGAGAAGGACATGGCCCAAGCCATTGAAAGCTTCATCGATCGCCTGATGGGCCCGTTCGCTCGCGAACTCGCCCGCATGCCGGCTTCGTCGTTCCGCTATCTGCTGAACGGCTTGTAAGAACGACATCCGGCGGCGCCTGTCGCCGGCCGCGCTATTGATGATGAAAACGCCGCCCCGGTCCCCCCCGGCGCGGCGTTTTTGATTCTCAGCCCCCGGTGGCCTGACGTTGCAGGACGCACAGTTCGCCGATGCCCTTGCGGGCCAGCGAGAACAAGCCGTCGAATTCGTCCTGGCTGAAGCCGCGCTTCTCGCCGGTGGCCTGGACCTCGACGATGGAGCCTTTGCCGGTCAGCACGAAGTTGGCGTCGGCCTCGGCGTTGGAGTCTTCTTCGTATTCGAGATCCAGCACCGGCACGCCCTTGAAGATGCCGCAGGAGATCGCGGCCACCTGATCGAGGATCGGGTCGGTGGTGATCAGGCCTTCTTCCATCAGGTACTTGGTCGCCATGCGCAGGGCGACCCAGGCGCCGGTGATGGCCGCCGTGCGGGTGCCGCCGTCGGCCTGGATGACGTCGCAGTCGAGCGAGATCTGGCGTTCGCCCAGGGCCACCGGATCTACCACGGCGCGCAGCGAGCGGCCGATCAGCCGCTGGATTTCCTGGGTGCGGCCCGACTGCTTGCCTTCCGAGGCTTCGCGGCGGCCGCGGGTGTGGGTGGCGCGCGGCAGCATGCCGTATTCGGCGGTCACCCAGCCCTGGCCGCGGCCGCGCATGAAGCCGGGCACCCGGTCCTCGACGCTGGCGGTGATCAGCACCTTGGTGTGGCCGAACGTGGCCAGGCAGGAGCCCTCGGCATAGCGATTGACGCCGGTTTCGAGGGTCACGAGGCGGAGCTGGTCGGCGGTACGTTCGGAGGGGCGCATGGGAAACCTTGGCGTTGGGTCTGGCGTCTTGCGCCGGCGGGCTTATCCTAGATCAAAGAGGTTCAGTCCATGGCTCTGACCGAGCGCCGTACCCTGTCGTGACCACCCCGCTGCTTTTCCCCGGCCCGTCGCTGGCCGAGCTGGATGAACGCGCCCGCGAGATCTTCCGCCGCGTCGTCGAAGGCTATCTTGAAACCGGGGAGCCGGTAGGCTCGCGCACCCTGTCCAAGGGCGGCGTCCATCTGTCCTCGGCCTCGATCCGCAACACCATGCAGGACCTGACCCAGCTTGGCCTGCTCGGCGCGCCGCATGTGAGCGCGGGTAGAATTCCGACTCACGCCGGGCTGAGGCTGTTTGTCGATGGCCTGCTCGAGGTGGGCGACATCGCCGAAGACGATCGCCGCGCCATCGAGACGCGGCTGTCGGCCAAGGGGCGTAATTTCGAAGAGGCGTTGAACGAGGCGACGGCGATCCTGTCGGGACTGGCCGGCGGCGCGGGCGTCGTGGTCAGCCCGGTGCGTGACGCCGGGGTCAAGCATGTGGAATTCGTCGCGCTGTCGGCGGACCAGGCCCTGGCGGTGATGGTTTTCGAGGACGGCGTAGTCGAAAACCGGCTGATGAAGCTGGCGGCCGGCGTGACGCCGTCTTCTTTGCAGGAAGCGTCCAACTTCATGAACGCGCGGCTGCGGGGCCGCACCCTGGGCGAGGCCGGCGCAGAAGTCCGCACGGAGCTGGACGCCGCCCGCCGGCAACTGAACGAGGCCGCCGCGCGGCTGGTCGAGGACGGCATGGCCGCGTGGGGTGGCGGCGAAGACGCCCAACGCGCCCTGATCGTTCGAGGCCGCGCTAACCTGCTGCATGATCGCGAAACGCTCGACGATCTTGAGCGCGTTCGGATGTTGTTCGACGATCTTGAACAAAAGGAACAGCTTATCGGTTTGCTCGACGACGTCCGCGAGGCCCAGGGCGTGCGGATCTTTATCGGCGCCGAAACGCGACTCTTTTCCCTTTCGGGTTCCGCCGTCATCGCCGCGCCCTATATGACGGGCCGACAGAAGGTGCTGGGCGCGATCGGCGTAATCGGTCCCGCCCGCCTAAACTATGCCCGGGTCATCCCGCTGGTGGACTATACCGCCCGCGTCCTGTCCCAGGTGACGAACACGTAGAGGATTAGAAGATGTCCGACGATCAAACGCCGGCCGAAGAGTTCAACGAAGTCGCGGACGCCGCGGCCGACGAGCTGCTGGCCCTGCGCGCCGAGAACCAGGCGCTGAAGGATCAGGTTCTGCGGGTCGCCGCCGACGCAGAGAACACCAAGCGCCGCGCCGAGCGCGAGGCCAATGACGCGCGCGCCTACGCCATCCAGAAGTTTGGTCGCGACCTGCTGACCGTCGCCGACACCTTGGCCCGCGCCCTGGCCAGCCCGCACGAAAGCGCCGACCCGGTGCTGAAGAACTTCGTGGTCGGCATGGAAATGACCGAGAAGGCGCTGCAGACCGCGTTCGAAAACAACGGCCTGAAGAAGATCGACCCCGCCAAGGGCGAGAAGTTCGATCCCCACCAGCATCAGGCGATGATGGAACAGCCGTCGACCGAGGTCGCCGCCGGCGGCGTCATCCAGGTGCTGCAGCCCGGCTACGACCTGCTGGGCCGCCTGATCCGTCCGGCCATGGTCGTGGTCGCTGCCAAGGGGTCCACCGGCGAAGGCTCGGGCGGCGATGGTTCGTCGGGCTCCAACCCCTACGCCGCCAACGACGGCGAAGGCTCCGGCGGCTCCATCGATACGCGCGCCTAGCGCCGTGGTCGATCTCGAGACCACCACTGTCACCGTCCGCGAGGTCGCCGACGTGGTGGCCCTCGTCGCCATCGAACTGGTCGGCTCGGTGTCCAAGGACACCCAGCAGGCCGACGTCCGGCTGGAGGAATTGGCCGGCCGGCTGATGGACTATGTGGACGCCCTGCCCGAGGGCAATCAGCGCCTGCTGATGGGCGCTATCGCCGAAACCCTGATGGCGACGGAGGAGGGCTCTTCGCCCCCCGAATAGCCTCATGCCGCCTCGCCCTGGCCCAGGCGTCGGACGAGCGCGGCGTGGCGGCCTAACGCATTAGAAAAATTGACCGATTTCAAGCAGAGGCGTAGGCTTCCGCCCAGGTCATAAGGGATGGAAACGTGCTGGCCGGGTCACAGACTCGCCGACGTGCTCTTGGGCAGTTCGCCGCGGCTGGCGGTGTGCTGTTGGCGGGCCCCGCTATGGCTTCCGTTCAGGATCCAATCCCCGCCAATTCGCCTGCGCCGCCACCGCCGGCCGCGCCCGCCGTCGCGGTCGATCCCGACGAGTCCCCGACCCAGATCGCGGTCACGCGGGAGTTGTTCGAGCAGGTCACCGCCCCGGTGATGATCAACGGCAAGGGGCCGTTCCGCTTCATGGTGGACACTGGCGCCAACGTTTCGTGCGTGTCCGAAAAGCTGGCGGCTTCGCAGGCTTTGCCGCGCGGACGCGAACTGATGGTCAATACGATCGTCGGGCGGCGCGCGCGACCCAGCGTCATGATCGATCAGCTCGATATCGGCACGCGCAGCCGCAAGAAGGTCGAGGCGCCGGTCCTTCCGATGGGCGCCTTCGACATCGACGGCGTGCTGGGCATCGACTGGCTGAAGGGTCAGCGTCTGGTGTTCGGCTTCTCCGGAAATACGCTCGAGATCACGAAATCGCGCGCTGAGAACAGCGGCAAGAACCGGGTGGTGGTGCCGGCGCGGCGCAAGTCTGGACAACTCACCATTGTCGACGCCGATATCAGCGGCCGAAAGATCAGCGCCATGATCGATTCCGGCTCTCAGTTCTCTCTCGGCAACACCGCCCTGCGCAGCTTGATCGAGCGTATCGACCCGACCTCACGCCAAAACACCGTCAATGTCAGGATGATCTCCATCGCCGGCGAATCCTTCTCTGGACAGCAACTGGCCTTGCCGTTCATCCGGCTTGGGGGGCTGACGCTGGGCAATGTACCGGTCGTCTTTACCGACATGCCGATCTTCAAGCTTTGGGACCTGCATGACACGCCAACCATCATGCTGGGCATCGATCTGTTGACCCAGTTCACGACCGTCGCCGTCGACTTCGGCCGCTCAGCGGTGCGGTTCGATATCGCAGCAGCCTGATCATCCCCTATCACTTGCCGACAGCCCCTTTCCCGCGCCGGGATTTTGGCTAATGTCGCAAGTCCCTCCAGCGTTGGGGGCGACGACGCATAGATGCGTCGGCGCATGGAGATTCGGACGAGACCATGAAGCTTACGATCGAACGGGCGGCGCTGATGAAGGCGCTGGGGCATGTGCAGAGCGCCGTTGAGCGCCGCAACACCATCCCGATCCTGTCCAATGTGCTGCTGTCGGCTGAGCGCGACCGGCTGACCTTCTCAGCCACCGACCTCGACATGGAGATCATCGACCAGGCCCTGGCCCAGGTCGATCAACCCGGTCAGATCACCGCGCCGGCCCACACCCTCTACGAAATCGTGCGGAAGCTGCCGGAGGGGGCCGACGTCTCCCTCAGCTTCACCGGCGAGGATCCGCGCCTGACGGTGGCGGCCGGCCGTTCGCGCTTCAACCTGCCGGTGCTGCCGGCCGGCGACTTCCCGGTGATGTCGTCCGACGGCCTGTCGGCGCCGATCGCCGTCGACGTCGGAGATCTGATCCGCCTGATCGACAAGACTCGGTTCGCGATCTCCACCGAGGAGACCCGCTACTATCTGAACGGTCTCTACCTCCACACCGTGGTGGACAACGGCGTCCAGAAGCTGCGCGCAGTGGCCACCGACGGTCACCGTCTGGCCCTGGCCGAGATGGCCGCGCCGGAAGGTTCGGCCGGGACCCCCGGCGTCATCGTGCCCCGCAAGACCATCAGCGAGGCCCGCCGCCTGCTGGAGGACGCCGGCGAGAGCGTCGACCTGCAGGTCAGCCCGCAAAAGCTGCGTCTCGATTTCTCGGGCGCCGCCCTGACCTCGAAGGTCATCGACGGCAACTTCCCCGACTACAGCCGCGTCATCCCGAAGGACAACAACCGGGTGATGATGGTCGACAACAAGCTGTTCGCCCAGGCGGTGGACCGCGTCGCGACCATCTCGGCCGAGAAGAGCCGCTCGGTGCGTATGGCCATCGAGCCCGGCCGCGTGATCCTGACGGTTCGCAACATGGAAGCTGGCCAGGCCGTCGAAGAGGTCGAGGTCGATTACGACGGCGAGGCTTTCGAGCTGTCGTTCAACGCCCGCTACCTGCTCGACGTCACCGACCAGATCGGCGCCGAACAGGCTGAGTTCCGGTTCGGCGGTCCCAACGACCCGGCCCTGGTGCTCGATCCGACGGACGCCGACGTCCAATACGTGCTGATGCCGCTGCGGGTCTAAGGTGCTGCGTCACGGCGACTTTGCCTGCGCCGTGCTCTGGCGCGACGGCAAGGTGTTGCTGGGCTTGAGAAGCGCCGACAAGCGCACCTATCCCAATTGCTGGGATGTGTTCGGCGGCTATGTCGAGGCCGGCGAGACGATCGAGCAGGCGCTGTCGCGAGAGTTGGCGGAGGAGATCGGGGTCGCGCCGGTCGAGTTCGCCAAGCTCTCGGTGATCGACGAACCCGACAGGGCGCGTCACGGCGATGGTCGTTATCACATGTACATCGTGACGGCCTGGGACGGCGGCGAGCCCCGGATGCTGGGCGAGGAGCATGTCGACATGCGCTGGTTCACACCTGCCGAAGCTGCAGCGCTGCCTGCCCTGGCCCTGCCTGAGTATCGCGACGTCTTCGCGATGGCCGAGGCGGCGTCGCAGGCGCGCGCTTCGGATTGACGAGGTCAGGAACCGCGCGGCTTGGGCGTCGCGCGCGGTACGCTGCAATCATGGGACTTGCAGAACTCGCGCTCGTTTCGTGCGACGACGTCGGCATGTAGAGCGGCCGCGAAATCTCGCCAGAAGTCCATCTGGGCCGCGTCGGCGAGGGCGAGCTTGGTGCGGGCCGGGTTCGCGAAGTAAGTCTCGATGTCGCTAAGCTGCGCGGTGGTGAACAGGTCCGCATAGACCCTCGCCTGTTCCTCGATCAGCGCGGGCATCGCGCGATCAATGCCGGCGCCCAACGCGGATATAAGCTCTTCGACAAGCTTGGCGTCATCCACGCCATCGGCGGTGTGCTGGAATGCGTGAACGAGCTCCGACAAGCTCATCCTCACCTGGACGTCAAAGCCGCCGCGCGCGGCGACCTTGCGGGCGAGTTCGAGCCTTGCATCGGCCGGGCGTGCGTCCGGCTGCCTGACTGAGACGTCCTCGGCTGGAAACACGACGGTCAGTTCAAGAGGCTTTTGCTTCGACGGCGTGGCGCTCGGCGCGGCGCGGAATTGGGCGGCCAGGGCGAGCGCGGCCTTACCGAAGTTGAAGCCGCCAGGGGATTCAGCGGTGAGGCGGCACGCCTGGAGCGTCCCGTGGGGCGTTACCTCGCAGGCTAGATCGGCGTGCCCGGAGATCCCCAAAATGCCCGCCACCTTTGGCGATAGCCTGGCGCGTTCGGCTGCGCTGGGTTGTTCAATCCAGACGGGCGGGAGCGACAGGTTGGCAAACGTCTCCGTGCAATCGCGAGTGCGGCAGATCGCGGTCTTCGCATCGATTCGCGTGGCGGAGATCAGGTTGCGCCGCGCCTTCTCAAGACCGGCCTCCGTTAGATGCTCTTGTTCACGCAGGGCCTCGACGCCTGGACGCTGCGCGTCCTGGACGAGCTTCTGCAGTTCCTCTGTCGTGAGCGTGGCGGCGATGACGGTGGCGCGCGCCTCCAGCATTTCGGCCAGACTCTGTTCGTGTGACAGGCGTATGGCCGCGATCGCGGCGGCCCCGACGGCGCTTTTCGCAGCCGGCGCCTCGATGGCGCGCTCCAGGCTGCCCGCTATGAGGTCCCGCCACGAAGCCGACGTGCCGTCCAGGTTTACCAAGCGGCGAGCCTCCGCCACGGCCTGTGGAGACGTCGGGTGGGGCAGTGCGGGCCTTGGAACGGGGGGTGGAAGCTCGAAGCGGATCGGGATCCGCACAGTACCGCCCGCGACCGGCGTCCCGTTGCGTGCGCGAGGGCTCATGCGAAACCGGTCGGCAAGCGAGAAGGCGGCCGAGCCGAAGCCCAGGCCGACTGGCCTTTCGATGGGAACCTCGCAGTCGTGGAGGACGCCTGTCGCCGCCACCTCGCACGAAAGCTCGGCATATCCCCGCAGCCCCAATGCAAGCGGAATAGGGGGGAAGAGGTCCTGGACGGCCTCGATGCTGGGTTTGTGCGTCCAATCGGGCTCGGTGATCTCCCGGGCCGAGGCCGGCGTCGCGAGCGCAGCGGTCAGAACCGCGATCGCGGCGCAAAAGTTCTTCATCTCACTCCCCCAGTTGCGGCGCAGCTTAGCTGTGAGGGGCATGAGCTCAAGCCTTCGCGTGTCGCGGCGAAACCCGCTATGACCGGCGCGTGACGGCCTTCACCCATCTGACCTTGACGGATTTCCGCTCCTACCAGCGGGCCGAGCTGCCCCTCGACGGGCGGCCGGTGTTTCTGGTCGGGCCAAACGGGGCGGGCAAGACCAACCTGCTGGAGGCGGTCAGCCTGTTCACACCCGGACGGGGCTTGCGCAACGCCACTGGGGCCGAGCTAGGCCGGCGCATGCCGGGCGAGAACCAGGGCCGGGCCTGGGCCGTCGCCGCTGTGATCGAAGAAGGTGGCGAGCCCACCCGGATTGGCACCGGCATCGAAAGCTCCGGCGCGGCGCGGCGCACTGTCCGGTTGGAGGGGGAACCTGTTCCTCCCGGGCGGCTGGCCGATCACCAGCGCCAGGTCTGGCTGACCCCGGCGCAGGATCGTCTTTTCCTGGAGGGAGCGGGGGATCGCCGCCGCTTCTTCGACCGTCTGGTGTTCGCCGCCGAACCCAGCCATGCGGCCCACGCCTCGGCCTATGAGAAATCCCAACGAGAGCGCATGCGGCTATTGACGGGCGGCCCCGCCGATCCGGCCTGGCTGACTGCCCTTGAGGCGCGAATGGCGGAGGCCGGCGCCCTGATGGCCGCCGCGCGGGCCCGCACGCTGTCGGCGCTCCAGGTCGAGATCGACAGCCGGGGCGACCGGCCATTCCCACAGGCGCGGCTGACCTTGACCGGCGATTGGGAGCGGATGGCCGGCGAAGGCGTCGAATTGGCTGAAATCGAGGCGCGTCTGATCGGCGCATTGGCCGGCGCGCGCGACCGCGACGCCTCCGCGGGAAGGGCCTTGACAGGGCCTCATCGCGGCGATCTGGCCGTGATCCACGCCGAAAAGGACAGGCCCGCGGCGGAATGCTCAACGGGCGAGCAGAAAGCCCTGATTTTGAACCTGGTTTTGGGCCAGGCAGCGCGTCTTTCGCGTGCAGAATCGGCTCCAAACCCTATATTGTTGCTAGACGAGGTCGCTGCGCACCTGGACCGCCGAAGGCGGGCCGCGCTGTTCGACGAAATCGAGGCGCTCAAGCTGCAGGCGTTCCTGACCGGCACGGACGAGCATCTCTTCGAGGATTTGAAGGGCCGGGCCCAGGGCGTCCATGTGGACGGCTCAAGCCTGGCGATTCTGGATACCGAATGACCGACGAGACTCAGATTCCCGACAACACGCCCGAGGGCAACGGCCAGGCCGAGTACGGCGCCGAGTCCATCAAGGTCCTGAAGGGCCTGGACGCGGTGCGTAAGCGCCCGGGCATGTACATCGGCGACACCGACGACGGCTCTGGCCTGCACCACATGGTCTACGAGGTGGTCGACAACGCCATCGACGAGACCCTGGCCGGCTGGGCGACTCGCGTCGAGGTGATCCTGAACGCCGACGGATCGGTGACGGTCACCGACGACGGTCGCGGCATCCCCACCGACATCCACGAGGGCGAAGGCGTCTCGGCGGCCGAGGTCATCATGACCCAGCTGCACGCCGGCGGTAAGTTCGACCAGAACTCCTACAAGGTCTCCGGCGGTCTGCACGGCGTCGGCGTCTCGGTGGTCAATGCGCTGTCGGACTGGCTGCGCCTGAAGATCTATCGCGGCGGCAAGGCCTACGAGATGGAGTTCCATCGCGGTGACGCGGTGTCGCCCCTGATCGTGACCGGCGATGCGCCGTTGCGCGAGAACGGCGAGTTCCTGTCGGGGACCGAGGTCACCTTCATGGCCTCGACCGAAACCTTCTCGTTCGTGGAATATGATCGCAAGACGCTCGAGCATCGCCTGCGCGAGCTGGCGTTCCTGAACTCCGGCGTGACCATCTGGCTGAAGGACAACCGCGAGGCCGAGCCCTTCGTCGAGTTGCTGCACTATGAGGGCGGCATCGAGGCCTTCGTGCGCCACCTCGACAAGGCCAAGACCCCGCTGCTGAAAACCCCGATCGTGGTTCGCGGCAAGAAGGACAATGTCGAGCTCGACCTGTCGCTCTGGTGGAACGACGGCTATCACGAGAACGTCCTCTGCTTCACGAACAACATCCCGCAGAAGGACGGCGGCACCCACCTTGCGGCCTTCCGCTCGGCGCTGACCCGCATCATCACCGGCTATGCCGAAAGCTCCGGCGCGACCAAGCGTGAGAAGGTCTCGCTATCGGGCGAGGACGCCCGCGAGGGCCTGACCTGCGTGCTGTCGGTCAAGGTTCCGGACCCGAAGTTCTCCTCCCAGACCAAGGACAAGCTGGTCTCGTCCGAGGTGCGGCCGGCGGTGGAAAGCCTGGTCTCCGAAGGCATCTCGACCTGGTTCGAGGAACACCCGAACGAAGCCAAGCTGATCGTTCAGAAGATCGCCGAGGCTGCCGCCGCGCGTGAAGCTGCGCGCAAGGCCCGCGAACTGACCCGTCGTAAATCGGCGCTCGACATCACGTCGCTGCCCGGCAAGCTCGCCGACTGCTCTGAGAAGGACCCGGCCAAGTCGGAAGTCTTCCTGGTCGAGGGTGACTCCGCCGGTGGTTCGGCCAAGCAGGCGCGGAACCGCGAGAACCAAGCGATCTTGCCGTTGCGCGGCAAGATCTTGAACGTCGAGCGGGCGCGGTTCGACAAGATGCTGTCGTCGGACCAGATCGGCACGTTGATCACGGCGCTGGGCGCCGGAATCGGTCGCGACGATTTCAACATCGACAAGCTGCGCTACCACAAGATCGTCATCATGACGGACGCCGACGTCGACGGCGCCCACATCCGCACCCTGCTGCTCACCTTCTTCTACCGGCAGATGCCGGAGGTGATCGAGCGGGGCTATCTCTATATCGCCCAGCCGCCACTCTATAAGGCGACCAAGAGCCGCCAATCCCGGTATCTGAAGGACGACGCCGAACTCGAGAACTACCTGATCGACGAAGGCGTCGAGGGCGCGACCCTGGACCTGTCCTCGGGTGAGCGTCTGGTCGGCGCCGACCTGCTGGCCCTGGTGCAAAGCGCTCGCGGCGCGAAGGCCAATGTCGAGCGGCTGTCGTCGCGGGCTCCAGCCTTCGCCATCGAGCAGGCGGCGATCGCCGGCTTGCTCACCGAAGACGGCGGCGACCTGGCCAAGGCTGCGGCGCGCCTGGATCTCTACGCCGAGGAAGGCGACGGTGCCTGGACCGGCGAGAAGGCCGCGACCGGCGGCTACGTCTTCTCGCGGATCAAGCGCGGCGTGTCCGAACGGATCGTGCTGGACGAACTGCTGCTGGGCGCCGCCGATGCGCGCCGCCTGTCGGAACGCACTGCGACCATGGTCGAGACCTTCCAAGGTGTCGCCACCTTCACCCGCAAGGACAAGACCGCCACCGTGCGTGGGCCGCTCGACCTGTTCAACGCGGTGATGGAAGCTGGCCGCCGCGGCCTGTCGGTCCAGCGCTACAAGGGGCTGGGGGAGATGAACCCCGACCAGCTGTGGGAAACCACCCTGGACGCCGACGCCCGCACGTTGCTGCAGGTGAAGGTCAACCACGCCGACGACGCCGACGACATGTTCACCCGCCTGATGGGCGATCTGGTCGAGCCGCGCCGCGAGTTCATCCAGGAAAACGCCCTGGACGCCGAGGTCGACGTCTAGGGCGGTTTCGACCACGGTTGGGGGCTGCTTCCAAAAAGTTGGCGTCAGGAGCAGCTTCCTGCCGCACTTTTTGGTGCTGACACGGCTTCAGGCTTGACCAGACGCGCCGCCCCCTATCCGAAGGGCGGTGTGGTGAAGCCGGAGCAAAACCCTCATGAGCGATGAACGCAGACCCGACCGCCAGCGCGGCTTCCTGGGTGCGATCGAACGTGCGGGCAATTTGCTCCCCGACCCGACGATTATTTTCCTCTATCTGATCTTCGCATTGATGCTGCTTTCGTGGCTCGGTGCGGCGCTGGGGTGGCAGGCGACGTTGCCCTATTCCGGCGCGAAGGCCCCCGAGCATGCCGAACTGGCGAACGGGATCCTGACCTATCGGGCCTCAAGCCTGTTCTCCGCAGATAACGTCGCGCGCCTTCTGATCGAAATGCCGCGCACGTTCGCCGGTTTTGCGCCGCTGGGCCTGGTGCTTACGATCATGCTCGGCGCAGCGGTGGCCGAGCGGTCGGGACTGTTTTCCGCGCTGATCCGGGCTTCGCTCGGCAACGCCAACAAGGCTCTGCTGACACCGATCGTGGCGTTGATCGGCATGGTGTCTCACCACGCCTCTGACGCGGCCTATGTCGTGTTCATTCCCCTGGCCGCCATCACCTTTGCGGTCGCCGGGCGTCACCCGCTGGCCGGGCTGGCGGCGGCCTTTGCAGCGGTGTCGGGCGGCTATGCCGGCAATCTCATGCCCGGGCAGATTGACGTTCTGCTGCTGAGCTTCACCCAGGAAGCTGCGCGGATCGTGCAGCCGGACTGGACGATGAATCCGCTCGGTAACTGGTACTATATCTGCGCCATCGTCGTGCTGTTCACGCCGATCATCTGGTACGTCACAGATCGGGTCATCGAGCCGCGCCTGGGTCCTTGGAACGGTGTCGTCGATGACGACCTGCGCGCGGATCTGGACAAGGCCGATCTCACCGCTGACGAGCGCAAAGGACTGCGCCGCGCCGGTCTGGTCACCCTGCTTCTCGTCGGAGCCTTTGTGGCGCTGGCCCTGTGGCCGGGGTACACCCCGCTCATCAACCAGGAGGCCGAAGGGCCCGCCCGCCTGCAGCCGCTCTACGGTTCCCTGATTGCGGGGTTCTTCCTGCTCTTCTTGCTGACAGGCATCGCCTTTGGGCGAGCCACCGGCGCAGTGAAGTCGGCGAACGACATCGTGGAGATGATGCAGCACGGGGTGCGAACGATGGCGCCCTACCTGGTGTTCGTGTTCTTCGCCGCCCACTTCGTCGCGATGTTCAATTGGTCGCGGATCGGCCCGATCATCGCGATCAATGGGGCAGACGCGTTGCAAGCGATGGCCCTGCCGCCGGCAGTGCTGCTGGTCTGCGTCCTGCTGCTCTCGTCGTTTCTGGATCTCTTCATCGGATCTGCCTCGGCGAAGTGGAGCGCGCTCTCGCCCGTGGTCGTCCCGATGTTCATGCTCCTCGGCATCAGTCCCGAGATGACCACGGCCGCCTACCGCATGGGCGACAGCTACACCAACATCATGACCCCCCTCATGAGCTACTTCCCGCTCATCCTGGCGTTCGCTCAACGATGGGACCGCGGGGTCGGCGTGGGGTCGCTGCTGGCGCTGATGCTACCCTATGCCCTGTCCTTCATGGCCGTCGGGATCGGCATGACGGTGGGCTGGGTATTGCTGGACCTGCCGCTCGGACCGGGCGCCCAGGTGCACTACGCAGTAGGCGCCGCCACGCCCTGACGACCCTGCGCCGGGCGTCTTGCTGCTGACGACCGGGCGCAGCTATTGTTCTGGGCCGCGCCGCGATCCGGCCAAATTCAGCGAGTTCGCCCATGTTGCGCGATGATGTCGGCGATCTTGCATTCCGCTCCCTGGACTCGCTTGAGGGCGCCCCCGATCGGCTGGGCGGGGATCCGGGTCCGCGCGAGGGCCTGATCGCCAAGGCGCGGCGATATGCGCCGGGCGTGATCATCGCGGGCCTCGTCGCTCTGGCGGCGCAGTGGCTCTCCGAGCACTACAAGGCGCCGGTCATGCTGTTCGCCCTGCTGCTGGGCATGGCGGTGAACTTCACCGGCGACGATCCCCGTTGTCGCCCGGGGATCGACTTCGCGGCCCGCCAGATCTTGCGTATCGGTGTGGCCCTGCTGGGGATGCGGATCACCTTCGACCAGGTTCGCTCGGTCGGGGCCGGCGTCCTGACGCTGACGGCGGTTGCAGTCGTCCTCACCGTCCTAGTCGGGTGGCTGATGGCGCGCTCGATGAAGCTTCGCGGACCGCTGGGGGTCCTGATGGGTGGTGCGGTGGCGATCTGCGGCGCTTCGGCGGCGCTGGCGATCGCCTCAGTGCTGCCGCGCAGCGAGACGCACGAGCGCGACGTGGTGCTGACCGTCGTCGGCGTCACCACGCTCTCGACCTTGGCGATGATCCTTTACCCGACGCTCGCGGCCATGCTGCATTTCAGCGACGTCGCGGCCGGAACGTTCTTCGGCGCCACCATCCACGACGTCGCCCAGGTGGTGGGCGCGGGCTACAGCGTTTCGCCGGAGGCCGGCGACACCGCCACGATCGTGAAGCTGTTCCGGGTCGCCCTGCTGTTGCCGGCCGTGGTGATCATCTCGCTGATCTATCGCCGCTCGGCCGAGGCGAACGCCAAGCGGCCGCCGTTGATCCCGGTGTTCCTGATCGCCTTCGCCGTGTTGGTGGCGATCAATTCCACTGGCGTGGTCGGCGATTGGATCCGCGATCCTTTGCAGGACGCCTCGCGCTGGTGCCTGGTCGCCGCCATCGCCGCCCTTGGCGCGAAGACCGCCCTCGGCGACCTGGCCAAGGTGGGCTGGCGGCCGATCCTGGTGTTGGTCGGCACGACCCTGTTCGTGGCGCTTTTCGTGCTTGGCGGCATGGCGCTGATGAGCGGTTGGCCGCCCTGACGCCAGGCTCGTATCGGCCGTTGCCTTCCCCAAGGTGATCGGAGGTTCGATAGGCCAAATGTTCTCGGGAGGAACGCATGGCCGATTCAGCGGATACGATCCAGGCGGAGAGCGGACTGGGCTTCGATCCGGACAAGCTGCGCGAGAAGTATCGCGCCGAGCGTGACAAGCGTCTGCGGACCGAGGGCAATTCTCAATACCAGGAGATCGCGGGCGAATTTGCCCACTATCTGGACGATCCCTATGTCGCGCCGGGCTTCACCCGCGAACCCCTGACCGACGAGGTCGAGGTGGTGGTGATCGGCGGCGGCTTCGGAGGCTTGCTGGCCGCCGCGCGGCTGCGCGAGGCCGGGGTCAAGGACATCCGCGTCATCGAGAAGGGCGGCGACTTCGGCGGCACCTGGTACTGGAACCGCTATCCGGGCGCGGCCTGCGATGTGGAATCCTACGTCTACCTGCCCCTGCTGGAAGAGATCGGCTACATGCCGGTCGAGAAGTACTCCCGCGCCCCCGAAATTCTGGCCCACAGCCAGGCCATCGGCGAGAAGTACGACCTCTATTCCAACGCCTGCCTGCAGACCGAGGTCACCGGCATGGCTTGGGACGAGGCCAGCGGCCGCTGGATCATCTCGACCAATCGCGGCGACGCGATGAAGGCCCGCTTCGTCTGCATGGCCAACGGCCCGCTGCACCGGCCAAAGCTGCCCGGCATTCCCGGCGTCGAGACCTTCAAGGGTCATTCCTTCCACACCAGTCGCTGGGACTACGACTACACCGGCGGGAGTTCGAACGGCGGGCTGACCGGCTTGGCCGGCAAGCGGGTCGGGATCATCGGCACCGGCGCGACGGCGGTTCAATGCGTGCCGCATGTCGGCGCGGTGGCGGCTCAGCTTTTTGTCTTCCAGCGGACGCCGTCCTCCATCGATGTCCGTAACAACCGACCGACCGATCCTGAATGGGCGGGCGAACTGGCGCCTGGCTGGCAACAGGCGCGGATGGACAATTTCAACACCCTGGTCTCCGGCGGGTTCGCCAAGGAGGACCTGGTCAACGACGGCTGGACCGACATCATTCGCAATCTGGGCATGATCGCGCGCACCAAGGCGGCGGGCGCCGGCGCGCAGGATCCCGACACCCTGGTCCAGCTCGCCGACTTCCAGAAGATGGAGCAGATCCGCGGCCGGGTGGATCAGGTGGTCCAGGACGAAGCCACGGCCGAGGCGCTGAAGCCCTACTACAACCAGTTCTGCAAGCGGCCGTGCTTTCACGACGAGTATCTCGACACCTTCAATCGGCCGACCGTAACCCTGGTCGACACGCAAGGACGCGGCGTCGAGCGCATCACCGAGACGGGCGTCGTGGTGGACGGTGTTGAATACGAGATCGATTGCCTGATCTACGCGACCGGTTTTGAGGTGGGCACCGAGTACGCGCGCCGCGCGGGCTATGAGATCGAAGGCCGGGGCGGGAAGACCTTGACCGAGAAATGGAACGAGGGCGTTTCGACCTTCCACGGCATTCACGTCCGCGACTTCCCGAACTGCTTCGTGATGAGCAACAGCCAGTCGGGGTTCACGGTGAACTATCCGCACATGCTGAACGAGCAGGGCAAGCACATCGCCTACATCGTGGCCCACGCCCAGGAGAACGGCGTGACCCTGGTCGAGACTTCGGAACAAGCCGAAGCCGATTGGGTCGAGACCGTCGTCGCCTCGGCGCTTCAGCGTGCGAAGTTCGCCGAGGAATGCACCCCCGGCTACTACAACAACGAGGGCAAGCCTTCGGCGCTGGCCGCGCGCAACGGACCCTATGGCAAGGGCTCCATCGCCTTCATCCAACTGCTCGAGGACTGGCGAGCCGAAGGCGGGCTACAGGGGCTGGAGCTCAAGACGGGCTGAGCTGCGATTGCAGCGACTACACCGTCCCTTAACCACGACCAGGGGCAGATACAGCGGGCGGTCGCAAGACCGGCCCGGTGCTTCGTTGCGGGCGCCGACTGGGGGGCCAAGCGCATGCCAGGCCTGTTATCCTGAGGCGTAGAATGTCTCAGGGCCGTCTTGGTGTGGCGGCTTGAGTCTGGAGGTGCGGCGTGAGCCAGCCCATCGTCACCATCGCCGGCCGCAAGATCGGGCCCGGTCATCCGCCCTATATCGTCGCCGAGATGTCGGGGAACCACAACGGCGACATCGGCCGCGCGCTGGCGCTGATCGACGCGGCGAAGGCGGCCGGTGCGGACGCGGTGAAGCTGCAGACCTACACGGCCGACACCATCACCATCGACCACGACGGGCCGGGCTTCACCGTGCATGGCGGCCTGTGGGACGGGCGGCGGCTGCACGAGCTTTACGACGAGGCCCACACGCCATGGGCCTGGCATCAGCAATTGTTCGATCACGCCAAGGCGGTAGGGATCGCGATCTTTTCCTCGCCGTTCGACGCGACTGCGGTGGATCTGCTGACGGCGCTCGATGCGCCGGCCTTCAAGATCGCCTCGTTCGAGCTTGTCGACTTGCCGCTGATCGAACTGTGCGCCCGGACCGGCAAGCCGCTGATCATGTCGACCGGCTTGGCTTCCCCCCAGGAGATCGCCGAGGCTATGGCGGCCGCGCGCGGCGCAGGGGCCACCGAGATCATCCTGCTTCATTGCACCAGCGGCTACCCCGCGCCTCCATCGGACATGAACCTGTTGACCTTGCCGCATCTGGCGGCCGAGCACGGCGCTGTGGGCGGTTTGTCGGATCACACTATGGGTGTCACGGTTTCGGTGGCGGCGGTCGCGTTGGGGGCCAGCTTCATAGAGAAGCACTTCACCCTCGACCGGGCCGAGGGCGGGGTCGATTCCGACTTTTCGCTGGAGCCTGCTGAGCTTGCGCGGCTGGTGACCGAATGCCGCGACGCCTGGCTGGCGCTAGGCTCGGTGCGATACGACGAGGTGGCGTCCGAAGCCTCCAACCGCGATTTCCGCCGCTCGCTCTACGTTGTGGCCGATGTCGCGGAGGGTGAAGCCCTGACGCCGGAGAACGTGCGATCGATCCGTCCGGGATTTGGGTTGCCGCCCAAACACTTGCCGCAAGTGCTGGGCCGCAAGGCCAGCCGCGCCCTCAAGCGCGGGGCGCCGCTGGATTGGACGATGGTCGGCTAGGACTTGCGGAACAGCCACCAGGTCAGGTCGTCCAGGCCCGTCGCGCGCTTCCAGAAGAACCCGTAGTCGACAAGTTGCACGTCGGGGAAGCGGTCCATGTACAGGCCGCCGAAATCGTTCTTGAACAGCAGACCTTCCTGGCCGCGGTAGCGCAGGGTCTCGGCGCGCGGCGAGAAATACTCCGTGCAAAGAATGTACTTCGAAGAGACGCGGTGGATCTCGTCCAGGGTCGCGGGCAGGCGTTCCGGATCGACGTGGATCAGCACCCCGGAGGTGAAGGCCAACTCCACCGCGCCATCGGCCAGCGGGATGTTGTCGCCAAAGCCGGCGTGCAGGCGTTCGGGCGGCAGGATCTTGTCAGCCAGCACCCGCTCGCGCGCCGCCGGGTTCGGTTCGATCGCCGAAAGCTCTGCGCCGAGCAGTTGGGGGATGACCCGCAGATTGAGGCCCAGGTTGCAGCCGATCTCCAGGATCGATTTCGGCGGATCGCCGGCGAAGGCCTGGGCGATGCGGCCCCACATCAGGGTGCGGGCGCGCAGGGCCTCGTCGGAGGCCACATTCCGCGCGGTGTATTCGGCGCCGAAGTCTCCCGCCCAGGCGGTTTTGGGGTCGGCCGGCATGCCGGTCATGGGAGGCTCCTAGAGAACTGGTTCGAAATGGGAGAAGGGCAGGGCCCGGACGTCGTCCGAGCTGAAGTCCGGCTTGGTCGGATAGAGGGCGGCGTAGACACGCTCGACGAAAGCGAAGTCCTCGGGCGTATCGACCGTCCAGCGCAGCGCGCTTTCGTCCTTCGCCTGCACAAGGTCGCCTTGGCTGAAGCGTTCGGGGTTGCGATAGAGGAACGGTGTCACATGCTCGCGGTCATAGGGATCGGTCGCCTCGCGGCCGGCCGTTAGAAGGGCCTCGAGACTGAAACATTCGACATCCAGTCCGCGTGGATAGGTCCGGCGCTGGGCGTTCGAAGCGTAGTCGGCGCCAAGCCGGGCTTGCAGCCGCACGCAGGCGTCGACGACCTTGGGATCGACCAGCGGGCAATCGGCGGTCAACCGCACGACCGGGCCTTCTACGCCCAGGGCCTCGGCCGCGCCGACATAGCGTCCCAAAACGTCGTGCAGGGGGCCGCGAAAGGTCTCGACGCCGATGGTCTGAAGGAACTGGGCGAGGGGATCGTCGGAAGGGTCGTCGCTGGTCGCCACGATCAGGCGATCCAAGGTCGAGCACCGGCGCAGGCGCTCGATCTGGCGCTCCAGCATCGGCCGCCCCGCCACCGATTTCATGACCTTGCCCGGCAGCCGCGTCGAACTCATACGCGCCTGCAGGATCGCGACCGCCATCGCCTGTCCCCTCGAATGGGGCGACCATAGGCGAAAGAGCATTGCGTCGATATTAACCGCGTTCGGGGCTCGTTCGGCCCGCGCCCCGCCTAGACCGTGGCGGCGTTCAGCACTTCCAGAACCGCGTCGCCATAGCGCTCCAGCTTGCCCTCGCCGACGCCGGAAATCGCGGCGAGCGACGGCAGCCCCTTGGGCTTTTTGGCGGCGATCTCGGCCAGGGTGCGGTCGTGGAAGATCACATAGGGCGGCAGGTGCTGGCGTGCGGCCTCGTCGCGCCGCCAGGCGCGCAGGGCGTCGAACAGCGGCTGGTCGTGCGGCGCGATGACGGTCGCCGCGCTCGACCCGCTGGTCTTCTTGCGGGCGCGGCCGGAACGCGCGCCAGGCTCGGGGTCGTCCATTCCCTTGCGCAGGGCGACCCGTCGCTCACCGCGATAGACCGCCTTCACGCCCTCGAGCTCGCCGAGGCCGATCAGCGGGTAGCCGTCCTCATGGTTCTCGCGCAGCAGGCCGTCGAACAACAGCTGGTCGAACAGGTCGCGCCAGCCGGCGGCGCTCAGCTCCTGGCCGACGCCAAACGTCGACAGGCCGGCCTCGAAGGCCGACGGGGTCTTGGTCTTGCCCAGCAGGTGATCGACCAAGCGGACCCGGCCAAACCGGCCGCCCATGCGATGCACGGCCGACAGCGCTTTCTGAGCGGCTTCGGTCGCGTCCACCGTCTCGACGGTTCCGAGGCACAGGTCGCACTGGCCGCAGGAATCGACCCCCTCTTCCCCGAAATAGCGGCGCACGGCGGCGGCTCGGCAGGCCGCGCCGTCCAGCATGGCGTAGAGTTGACGGACCTTGCGGCCTTGCACCTGCTTAACGCTCTCGTCGACGTCACGGCCGTCCAGACGTCGGAAGGCCCAGGCCATGTCCGACGCGCCATAGAGGGTGATGCCCTCGGCCGGATCGCCGTCGCGCCCGGCGCGTCCGATCTCCTGCCAATAGGCCTCGATGGAGGCGGGCGGATCGGCGTGGATCACATAGCGGACGTCGGGTTTGTCGACGCCCATGCCGAAGGCGATGGTCGCCACCATCACGGCGGCGTCGGCCTCCAGGAATTTCTCCAGGCGCTCAGCGCGCAGATTCTTGTCGAGGCCGGCGTGATAGGCGAGCGCGGGAACGCCCTCGCCGCGAAGGGTCTCGGCCAGCTTGTCGACACCGTCGCGAGAGCCGGCATAGATCACGCCCGAGCGGTCGGGCCGGGCGGCCACCAACTCCAGCACCCGCTTGTGGCCGGCCCCGCGCTTGCGTTCGGCCGAGAGAGCGAGCTCGGGCCGGGCGAAGCTGGCCACGAACTCGGCGGAGTCCTGCAGCCGCAGCTCGGTGCGAATGTCCTCGCGGGTCCGGGTGTCGGCGGTCGCGGTCACCGCCAGCCGCGGCACATTGGGGAAGATGTCGGCCAGGCGGCCCATCATCCGGTACTCGGGCCGGAAGTCGTGACCCCACTGGCTGACGCAGTGGGCTTCGTCGATCGCGATCAGGGCCAGCGGCGTGCGCGATAGCCGGTCCAGCATCGAGGGCTGCATCAGACCCTCGGGAGAGATGTAGAGCAGGTCCAGCTCGCCGCGTTCGATCCGCTCCCAGGTCTGGGCCCGTTCCCAGGACTCGCCGGTGGAATCGATGCGCGCGGCGGCGACGCCCGATTGCTGGAGGCCCGCGACCTGGTCGGCCATCAGCGCGATGAGCGGTGACACCACCAGGCCAAGGCCCGGCCGCATCATGGCGGGGATCTGGTAGCAGACGCTTTTGCCGCCGCCGGTAGGGAGTACGGCCATGGCGCTCCGCCCGGCCAGCACCTCGGCGATCACCTCCGCCTGACGCCCCCGGAATTCGGCATGTCCGAAAGTGCGGCGCAGGATTTCCCGCGCTTCATCGAGGGAAGCAGGCATGGCGTCGTACATAGCCATGCCCGCCGGTCATGGGGAGGGAAAGATCGCGCGCGGAGCCAAGATCATCCGCGGCAAATTCCTCTCGCCCTGGGCGGAAGAGTTTACTCCGCTGCGATCGCCTGCGGCGCGGGCTGAGCGCCGCGCAGCAGCCTTCCGGGCAGGGCCCCGGTCGGCTCGCCGTCCAGATAGGTGATCTCACCGGCGACGATGGTGGCCACATATCCGTCGGCGCGCTGCACCAGACGTCGCCCGCCGGCCGGCAGATCGTAGGCGACAGCCGGCGCTTTGAGGGTCAGGCCGTCATAGTCGATCACATTGAGATCGGCGCGGTACCCCACCTGGACGAGGCCGCGATCGTGCAGGCCAACGGTCTGGGCGGTGTCATGGGTCTGCATGCGGACCATGGCTTCCAGGGTCAGCTTGGGGCCGCGGGTCCGGTCGCGGGTCCAGTGGGTCAGGTTCGAGGTCGGGAACGAGCCGTCGCAGATCATGCCCACGTGCGCCCCGCCGTCGGAGAGGCCGGGGACGGTGTTGCGATGATTGAGCATGGCATAGGACGGATCGAGCGATCCGTCGGCATAGTTCAGGAACGGCAGATAGAGCATGCCGCGCCCTTCGTGTTCCAGCATGTGGTCGAGCGCCAGCTCCTGGGGCGTTACGCCGCGCGCCTGGGCTAGGGCTGCGACGGTGCGATCAGGCGTCTGCTCGTAGTCGGGCTCGTCGCCCATCAGGAACATGAGGGGCCAGTTCCGGATCATGTTGGTTCCAAGGCCCGGCGCCGGCTCTGGCGTCTCGGCCAGCAGTCGCGCGCGGAAGGCGGGGTCGCGCAGGCGGGCGACTCGCTCGGCCAGCGGCAGCTTGGCGATTTCCCCATAGGTGGCGTGCTGGGTGAACGGGTTCACCGTCAGCTCCAAGCCGAACAATATGCCGACCGGCCGTCCGGCGACCTGAGCGCGCATCGGCAAGCCCGCATCGTTGGCGGCCGCCAATTGGTCGAGGAAGGTCCGCCATTGATTGGGATACCGGGCGTTCTGCGCCAGGGTGAAGGAGAGCGGCCGGCCAGATCGCTCGACGATCCTGCGCAGCATGGCGAACTCTTCCTCCGGCTCGGCGAAGTCGGAGACGAATTGCAGGACGCCTTTGCCGGCGGCGGCGAGACCGAGCGCAATACCGGTGAGCTCGTCCTCCGACGCGGTCAGGGTCGGGGTCGGTTGGCCGTCGCTGGTGCGATGGTTCAGGGTGCGCGAGGTGGAGAAGCCAAGGGCCCCGGCCTCCACCGCTCCCTTGGCCAGGTTCGCCATTGCGGCGATGTCGGCGGGCGAGGCGTCCTCGCGATTGGCGCCGCGTTCGCCCATCACATAGACCCGCAGCGCCGCGTGCGGCAGCTGGGTTCCGATATCGACGTCGAACCGGCGCGCCGCCAGGCTGTCGAGATAGTCGGGGAAGCTTTCCCAGTTCCAGGGCAGGCCCTCGGTCAGGACCGGGAAGGGGATATCCTCGACCCCCTCCATCAGCCGGATCAGCCGATCATGGTCCTCGGGTCTGCAAGGGGCGAAGCCGACCCCGCAATTGCCCATCACGACGGTGGTGACGCCATGCCAGGCCGACGGCTGCATGTGGCCGTCCCAGGTGGCTTGGCCATCATAGTGGGTGTGGATGTCCACGAAGCCTGGGGTCACGATCTTGCCCCGCGCGTCGATCTCGCGCGCGCCGGCGCCGGCGACCTGACCCACGAGGGCGATGGCGCCATCCTTGACCGCCACATCGGCCGTGAACGGCGCGCAGCCGGAGCCGTCCACGACGGTTCCTCCTCGGATGACGAGGTCCCAAGCCCGTTCCATGGCCATCTCCCTGATCGTTCTTATCGACGTTGGAGAGATTACCGGCCCTGAGACGGGCTCAGGTCAAGGGCGCCCCTACGGCGCCACCTTCTCGCGAGGCCGCTCGGATTCCTTGGAGGCGCAGCCCTTGAAGGTCTTGTCGCCGTAGACGATCTCGGCGGCCAACGGGAACTTCAGGTCCGACATGCCGTCGGAGCAGCCGGCCTGCTCGACAAGGGTGAGCTTCAGCGGCTTCCCGCCGATCACCGTCTCCCACACCGCCTTGCCGTCCTGGAAAACCGCGCCGTTGTTCGGGCCGGTCTGGTTGGTGGCCGGATCCATCAGGTTGAAGGCGATCTCTTTCTCGCGGACTTGCGCCGACCAGAAGGGCTCGGTGCCGACGACGTGCAGGTCGCCCTTGAAGGCGTCGGGCAGGACCCCGGCGGCAGCGGCCGGCGCGGCGTCAACAACCGGCGGCGCATCGGCCGGCGCGGACGCGGGCTTGCCGTCCGGCGCCTGGGGTTGGCAGGCGGCGAGCGCGAGCGCGGCGAGGATTGGGAGAGCATGTCGCATGAAGGGCGTCCTTTCGCGGTGACCGAACGAAGGTAGAGTCGCCATAATGAGTCGGTCTCTCAACTTTTACGAGTTTTTCGCGGGCGGAGGCATGGCGCGTCTCGGCTTGGGCGCTGGCTGGACCTGTGCTTTCGCCAACGATTTCGATAGGTTGAAGGCCGCGACCTACCGCGCGAACTTCCCCGATGCGGCGGATCATTTCCACGAGGGCGATGTCTGGAAGCTGGAGGCCGCCGCGCTTCCGCCGCGCGTGGACCTCGCCTGGGCGTCTTCGCCCTGCCAGGATTTCAGCCTCGCCGGCGCGCGGGCCGGATTGGGCGGCGGCCGGTCCTCGGCCTTCTTCGGCTTTTGGCGGCTTATCGAGGCCCTGGGCGTGGACGCGCCTCGTGCGGTGGTGATCGAGAATGTTTCGGGCCTGCTGACCTCGCATGGCGGGGCCGATTTCACGGCGCTATGCCGGGCTCTCGCCGACCAGGGCTACAGTTTTGGCGCGCTCGAGATTGATGCCGGGCGGTTCGTGCCTCAGTCGCGGCCACGGGTGTTCGTGATCGCTACACGCGAACCGCCTCAGCCGAGTCTCACCGGCGAGAGTCCGTTCCAGACCCGTGCGGTGCGAGACGCTCAGGCCCGGCTGCCCGCCGACTTGGCGGCCCGCTGGATCTGGTGGGGCGGGGACGCTCCTGCAGTTCGCAACACCGATCTGGCCAGCCTGCTTGAGCCTGACGCCGACGTCGCTTGGCATGACGCCGCCCGCACCGAACGCCTCCTCGACCTGATGGGCCCTCTACACCTCGCCCGGATTGAGGCTGCAAAGAGTTCGGGCGCGCGATCGGTCGGCGCGGTCTTCAACCGGATGCGGGTCGTGGACGGCCAGAAGGTTCAGCGCTCCGAGGCGCGCTTCGACGGCTTGGCCGGCTGTCTGCGCACCCCTCGCGGCGGATCCTCCCGCCAGACCTTGGTGGTGATCGAAGGTGAGCGGGTGCGGAGCCGGTTGGTCTCGCCGCGCGAGGGCGCGCGCCTGATGGGGCTGCCTGACAGCTATGTCCTGCCGGCCGCGGCGACCGGCGCCCTACATGTGGCGGGTGACGGGGTCGTGGTTCCCGTCGTGCGCTGGTTGGCGGCGACCATTCTGGAGCCCTTGCTTGCGCCGGCGGGCGCCGCCGTCGCCGCCGAATAGGCAAGCTCGGCCTCACGCTAGAAGAAGTGCGCTTCCAAAACGCGTTCGGGGCCTTAGGTTAGCGCCTCACGCTCCAGCCAGAGACACGAGAGAGCCATGGCCGACGCCTCCAACTACGATGCAGCCCGCTACAAGCGCTCGGGCCGCGGCAAGATCTTCGACTCAGTGATCGATCTGATCGGCGACACCCCGCTGGTCCGTCTGCCGAACCTGACCAAGGCGTTGCAGCCCAAGGGCGAGGTTGTCGCCAAGCTCGAGTTCTTCAATCCGCTCGCCTCGGTCAAAGACCGCATCGGCGTCGCCATGATCGAATGGCTGGAGGCCACCGGCCGGCTGAAGCCGGGCGGCTCCATCGTTGAGCCGACCAGCGGCAACACCGGGATCGCGCTCGCCTTCGTCGCCGCGTCCAAGGGCTATCCGATCACCCTGGTCATGCCGGAGAGCATGTCGATCGAACGCCGCAAGATGCTGCTGATCCTGGGCGCCAAGCTGGAACTGACCCCGGCCGAGCGCGGCATGGCCGGCGCTGTGGCCCGCGCCAAGGAAATCGTCGAAGCGACGCCGGGCGCGGTCATGCCCCAGCAGTTCGACAACGAGGCCAACCCGCTGATCCACCGGGTCTCGACGGCTGAGGAAATCTGGAACGACACCGACGGCCGCGTCGACGCGGTGGTGTCGGGCGTCGGCACCGGCGGCACCATCACCGGCATCGGCCAGGTGCTGAAGGCCCGCAAGCCGTCTGTGAAGATGGTCGCCGTGGAGCCTGAATCCTCGCCCGTCCTGTCCGGCGGCCAACCGGCGCCGCATAAGATTCAGGGCATCGGCGCGGGCTTCGTGCCCTCGATCCTGGATCGCGGCGTGATGGATGAAATCATCCAGGTCTCCAACGACGACAGCTTCGCCATGGCGCGTCGCGTCGCTCGGGAAGAAGGCATTCCGGTCGGCATCTCGTCGGGCGCGGCCTTGACCGCGGCCTTCGACCTGGCGTCGCGGGATGAATATGCCGGCAAGCTGGTCGTCGCGATCATCCCGAGCTTCGCCGAGCGTTACCTCTCGACGGCGCTGTTCGACGGGCTCTAGGCCCGTTCCAGCCGAATGAAGATCGCAGTGGTGGGCTGCGGCGTCGCCGGCATGGCGGCGTCGCTGGCCCTGGCGCGTCGCGGCCATCAGGTCGTCCTGCTCGAAGCCTTTTCCGAGCCGCGTCCTCTGGGGTCGGGCCTGCTTCTCCAGCCGTCAGGCCTGGCGGCGCTCAAGGCGCTGGGCTTGGCCGAGCCGGTGATCGCGCGCGGTGCGCGGGTCGACGCTCTGGATGGACGTGACCTTTCCGGTCGGCCGATCATGGCCATGCGGTACGCTGATTGGCGTCCCGACGCATTTGGCGTGGGCGTCCATCGCGCCACCCTGTTCGGCGTATTGCACGACGCACTCGCCCCAGCCGGGGTCGAGCTGCGCACCGGCGTCGAGATCGTCGGTTGGGAAGACCCTGAGGCGCCGCGCATAACCGATGCGGCCGGCGGCTCGCACGGTCCATTCGATTTGGTGGTGATCGCTGATGGCTCGGCCTCTACGCTTCGCAGCCAGGTGCGGCCGAGGTCGAGGGCGCCGGTCTATCCGTGGGGCGCGGTCTGGGCGAATGCACGCGACCCGAAAGGGGCCTTCGCCGGGGCGCTGACCCAGCGCTATGATCGGGCCAGCACCATGATGGGCGTGTTGCCGATCGGCCGCGGCCCGGCAGGCGACGCCGATCTGGGTGAGCTTCTTCTGGTCCTTGCCGGTGGCGCAGATGGACGAGTTCATGGCCGGCGACATGGCTGTGTGGCGCGCGCGGGCTGAGCGGATGTGGCCCGAGGCCGCGCCGATCCTGGCGCAGTTTCAGGACGCCGAGGCGTTCTCGCGGGCGACCTACCGCGATGTGAGGACGGGCGGGTGGTCGCACGGCCGCTTCCTGCTGATCGGCGACGCCGCCCACGGCGCCAGCCCGCAACTCGGTCAGGGCGCCAACCTTGGTCTGATCGACGCGGTGGAGCTGGCCGAGCGCCTGACGCCGCAGGTGGCCAAGTCTGTCCAGGGCTATCAACTGGCCCGGCGACGGCATGCTGGCCTCTATCAGTTCATCTCGCGCTGGCTGACGCCGTTGTTCCAATCGGGCGGTTGGCTGGGCCCCTTCGTGCGTGACTGGTTCTTCACGCCAGGCTCCAAGGCGCCGGGCGCGCGCCAGGTCGCCGCCTATGTCCTGACCGGGACCTTGCGCCTTGGCCGAACGCCCAAGGTCTTGCGGCCATGACCGATGTCTTCTCCACGGAAAAGCGGTCGGCGGTGATGCGTCGGGTCAAGGGGCGTGACACGACGCCGGAGCTCAAGGTGCGCAAGGCGCTGACGAGCCTTGGCGTCCGCTATCGTCTGAACCGCAAGGACCTGCCGGGCTCGCCCGATGTCGTGATGGCCGGGCGGCGGCTGGCGATATTCGTCCACGGCTGCTTTTGGCACGGTCACGACTGCGCCCGAGGAAGCCGGGTGCCGAAGGCCAATCGCGACTATTGGCTCGCCAAGGTGGCGCGCAACAAGGCCCGCGACGCCGCCGCCGAGGCTGCGCTTGTCGAGCGGGGCTGGCGGGTCGAGACGATCTGGGAGTGCGACCTGAAGGACGCCGAGGCGTTGCGGGTCAGGTTGGAGACCATGCTGCAGAGGCCATAGCCTCTCCCTCGGGAGAGGTCAGCTGAGGGGGCGGCGCGAAGCGTCGCTCAAACTATTGTCACCTCGGTCTTCACTGAATTGGCGATGAAGCACTCCTCGTGCGCCTCGTGGTGCAGCTTGGCCAAGGCTGCTGCGTCCGGCGCCTCGCCGTCCCACTCGATCTGAGGTTTCAGCGTCACCCGCGTCACCGCCGCGCGGCCGGGCGCGATCTCTTCCATCACGCCCGAGGCATGGTCGCGATAGGAGGTGACGATGAAGCCGGCCAACCGCGCCTTATGCAGAAAGGTCAGCATGTGGCAGTTGGACAGCGCCGCCACGAACATCTCTTCCGGATCGACGGCCTCTTCGACCGCCCACTTGCCGACCACATGGGGCGAGGCCGAGGCCGGGACGATCAGGCCGCCGTCGAAGCTGATCACATGACCACGGCTGTAGCGGCCCTTGGCGAAGTCCTCGCCCTCGCGCAGGTTCCAGGCGACATCGGCAGTGTAGCTCGCCATCAGAAGGCCTCCGCGGGCAGGGCCATCATCAGTTCCGAACCGCTCTTCAGCTTGGCCAGGTGGCCGCTGGTCTCGGGCAGGATGCGCTGCACATAGTAGCGGCCGATCACCAGCTTGCTCGAATAGAAGGGATCGGTGTCGCCGGCCGCGACTTTCGCCTGGGCGGTCTTGGCGATCTGGGCCCACATATAGGCCAGGGCGGTCAGACCGAAGAGGTGCATGTAGTCGGTCGATGCGGCGCCGGCGTTGTCCGGATTCATCAGGCCGTTTTGCATCAGCCACATGGTGGCGTCCTGCAGTTCGGCCTTTGCCTTGGCGAGACCTTCGGTGAACGGTTTCAGGGCCTCGTCGCCCGCATTGGCCTCTACGAAGGCGTCGATTTCGGCGAAGAAGCTCATCACCGCCCGGCCGCCGTCGGCCGCCAGCTTGCGGCCCACCAGGTCCAGGGCCTGGACGCCGTTGGTGCCCTCATAGATCAGGGCGATGCGGACATCGCGCATGTACTGGCTGACCGGGAAGTGCTCGGTGAAGCCCGATCCGCCATGCACCTGCACCGCGTCGGAGCAAACCTTGAGGCCTCGGTCGGTGAGGAAGCCTTTCACCACCGGCGTCATCAGCGCCATGTAGTCGCCGGCTTTCTGGCGGACCGCCTCGTCTGGGTGCGTGTGGGCCAGGTCGCCCTGGAGGGCGGTCCAGAACAGGAAGGCGCGGCCACCCTCGATGATGGCGCGGCTGTCCATCAGCATCCGGCGCACATCGGGATGGACAATGATCGGATCGGCCGGGCCGTCGGGGTTCTTTGGGCCGGTCAACGAGCGGCCCTGCAGGCGTTCCTTGGCGAAGATGGCGGCCGCCTGGTAGGCGGCCTCGGCCTGGGCGACACCCTGCAGGCCGACCCCGATCCGGGCCTCGTTCATCATCACGAACATCAGCGACAGGCCGCGATTTTCCTCGCCGACCAGCCAGCCGGTCGACTCCTCGTGACGGATCACGCAGGTGGCGTTGCCGTGGATGCCCATCTTCTCTTCGAGGCCGTCGCAATAGACGCTGTTGCGGGCGCCCGGCTTTCCGTCCGTATCCGGAAGGAATTTTGGGACGATGAAGAGGCTGATGCCGCGCGTGCCGGCTGGGGCGCCCTCAATGCGGGCCAGCACCAAGTGGACGATGTTTTCGGCCATGTCGTGCTCGCCGCCGGAGATCCAGATCTTTCCGCCGGAAATCTTGTAGCTGCCATCGGCCTGCGGGACCGCCTTGGTGCGGAGCAGGCCAAGGTCGGTGCCGCAATGCGGCTCGGTCAGGTTCATCGTCCCGCCCCATTGGCCCGAGGCCAGCTTGGGCAGGTAGAGGTCCTTCTGCTCGTCCGATCCGCCGTTCAGGATCGCTGAATAGGCCCCGTGGGTCAGGCCGGGATACATCGAGAACGCCATGTTCGCCGACGACGACATCTCGGAGAAGGACAGGTTCACCACATGCGGGAGGCCCTGGCCGCCATAGGCGGTCTCGGCGCCCAGTGCCGGCCATCCCCCCTCGACCAGCTTGATGTAGGCGTCCTTGAAGCCCGTCGGGGTCTTGACCGTATGGTCGGGGTTCCAGGTGCAGCCTTCCTTGTCGCCCACTGAGTTCAGCGGGGCGAGCACCTCGCCAGTGAAGCGGCCGGCCTCTTCGATGATCTGTTCGATGACGTCCATCGAGGCCTCGGCGAAGCCGGGCAGATTGGCGTACTTCTCGATCTCCAACACGTCGCGCAAGAGGAAGACGTGGTCGCGTACGGGGGGCTGATAGGGCATGTCCGCTCCGATTGAAGGCGAAAAGGGCCCCCGACTTGGTCGGAGGCCTGCTGCAACTTAGCCTGAACGCCGGTCGCGGGCGACGCCCGCGGACCAGCTATTTCATGTGTTCGAGGTCGCCGAGCCGGGCGCGCAGCACCTGATCATAGTCGGCTGCGCGGGGCAGCAGATCGGGTCGGGTGGCGCTCAGGTGCTTTTCCAGCGCGTCGCAGCCGCGGCGCAGTTCGTTGATGGCGTGGTCGATATCCGAGCGCTGCGATTCCAACGCGACAATCCGTTCACGGAACTTCAGCAGCGATTTGGCGTTCTGCGCCGCCCCGCCGTCGTTCAATTCATAGAGGTCGAGTATCTCGCCGATCTCGGCCAGCGCCAGTCCGACTCGCTTGCCGCGCAAGATGAGCTGCAGGCGGGCGCGATCCTTGTACGAATAGACCCGGTTCAGCCCATCGCGGGCGGGGAACAGCAGGCCCTTGTCCTCATAGAAGCGCAGCGCGCGCGGCGTGCATTTGAATTCGAGGCAGAGCTGCCGAATGCTGAAGGTGCGGTTGGGCCGACGAAGGTCAACGGGCATGAGGCGTCCTCCCTGGACGCTATGTTTCTATTCCTGACACCGTAAAACGATGCTTCCGTTTACGTCAAGGTGATCGGCGTTCAGTCAACCGCGACGCGATCGCTGGACCAAGCCTTGCGACGACCGCTAGCTTGGCGGTTCGAAAGGGGCGTTTTCATGGTTCGAGGTCTTTTGCGGTCCACCGCGTCGGCGGGGGCGATCGCCATTTGCCTGTTGGTGTCGACACCCGTCCTGGCCGCCGAGAAGGCGCCGTCGGCGCTGGCTGGAGCCGTGCGGCAGGACGGCTTGCTGCCTGTGCATGTCGACAAGGCGAAGGGCCGCATACTGTTGTCGTTGCCGGCGCCCGATGCTGACGGCGTGAGCGGGCGCTACCTTTACCTGACTGCTCTTAAGACGGGCCTCGGCTCGGCGCCGGTGGGCCTCGACCGTGCGCGGCTGGGCGACACCCAGGTGCTGGCCTTCCGCCGGATCGGCAAGAAGGTGGTCGCCGAGTTCGAGAACCACAAGTTTCGAGCGGCGGGCGCGCCGGCCGATGAGCAGGCCGCTGCGCGCGACGCCTTTTCGGTCTCCACCGTCTGGGCCGGAGACATCGTCGAAACCACGCCGGACGGGCGGCTGGTGGTGGACATCTCCAGCTTTCTGACCCGTGACGCGATCGGCATCGCCGATGCGTTGAAACAGGGAGGAGAGGCCGGCTACAAGCTGGTTCCCGACCTGACCATGGCCGATCCGTCGGCGGTGAAAGTGTTCCCGGAAAACCTGGAGTTCGAGGCGCGTCAGACTTTCGCGTCCGACACGCCAGGACCGGAGGTGCGCAACATCGCCCCTGATCCGAAGCTGATCACCTTGCAGGTCCGCCACTCGTTCGTGAAGTTGCCGAAGCCCGGCTACGAGCCGCGCATCTTCGATCCCCGCAGCGGCGGCTTCTCGACCCTGGTGCTGGACTATGCCGCCCCGCTTGGCGACGAGATCGTCTATCGGCTGGCCAACCGCTTCCGGCTGGAGAAGACCAATCCGGGCGCCGCCAAGTCGCCGGTCAAGAAGCCGATCATCTTCTATGTGGACCGCGCCGCGCCGGAGCCGATCCGGACGGCGTTGGTCGATGGCGCGGCATGGTGGGCGCAGGCCTTCGAGGCCGCCGGCTTCCAGGACGCCTATCAGGTGAAGGTGCTGCCTGAAGGCGTCGATCCGCTGGACGTTCGATACAACGTCATCAACTGGGTCGACCGGGCGACGCGCGGCTGGTCCTACGGCCAGGCGGTCACCGATCCGCGCACCGGCGAGATCGTCAAGGGATCGGTGCTGCTAGGCGCCCTGCGAGTGCGCCAGGACATGCTGATCTTCGAGGGCCTGGTCGGCGCCCATCACAATGGAACCGGCGGTCCGAACGATCCGATCCAGGTGTCGCTCGCGCGCCTGCGCCAGCTATCGGCCCACGAGGTCGGACACTCCATCGGCTTTGCCCATAACTTCGCCGCCTCGACCCAGGATCGCGCCTCGGTGATGGACTACCCGGCCCCGCGCGTGACGTTGAAGCAGGGCCGGATCGATCTGTCGGACGCCTATGGCGTCGGGATCGGTCCCTGGGACCGGTTCACGGTCGATTGGCTCTACGGTGATGGGGGCGAGGCGCTGCTGGCCAAGACCTCGGCGATGGTGAAGCGAGGCGAGCGCTACGTCAGCGACTCCGACGCCCGGCCGCTCGGCGCGGCCCAGCCGTGGGGTAGCCTCTGGGACGACGGCGCCGATCCGGCGGCCGAGCTCGATCGGATGATGGAGGTCCGCCGCGCAGCGCTCGGAAGCTTCGGGCTTGGCGCGTTGAAACCTGGCGAGCCGGTGGCGAACCTGAAGCGCAAGTACGTGCCGATCTATCTGCTTCACCGCTATCAGCTCGAAGCGGCGGCCAAGCTCATCGGCGGCGTCGACTACGCCTATTCGGTGATCGGCGATGGTCGCGAGATTTCGCCCTCGATCCCGGCTGATCGCCAGCGCCAAGCGCTGACCTCGCTGCTCGCGACCCTCGCGCCGCAGGAGCTCGACACACCCGAGACCCTGACCACCATGCTGTCATCGGCTCAGTCCGGCGATCCGGACCGGCAGTATGTGATCGAGGTGTTCGCCAGCGCCGGCGGACCGGTCTTCGACCCGCTGGTGGCGGCCGATGTCGCGGCCGGCATGACGCTTGACCATCTGCTGGCGCCGCACCGGCTGACCCGGCTTGTCGATCAGAGCCGGCGTGATCCGGTCCAGCTCGGCGTGGGCGAAGTCCTCGATCGCCTGATCGAGACGGTGTTTGCGCCAGCGCCTGGACGCCTGGGCGAGGTCTCGCGCCGGGTGCAGACGCGGCTGGTGTTCGATCTGGCGCAGGCCGAGCGCGATCCTAAGCTGTCGCCTGCGGCGGCTTCGGAAATCGCCGCGCGGCTGCGGGGCCTGCCGGCGCGGCTCAAGGGTGGAGCGGATGCGGCTGACAAAGCCCATCGCCAACGGCTCGTCGCCCTGCTCGCGGACCGTGACGCGCTCGCCTTGCTGGCCGCGCCGAAGCTCAAGCCGGAAACCCCGCCCGGCATGCCGATCGGCGACGATGACTACGGGGTGCTGAACTAGCGCCAACCCTCGTCCTCCGCCGGGTGCACGGAGGAGGACGAGGGCGGCGCGTTAAGCTGTCAGTTCGCCGGCGAGGGCGCGTTCGATCAGGGCGATCGTGCGTTCCAGGCCAAAGATCGCGGCGAAGGAGCCGAAGCGGGGGCCCTGGCTCTGGCCGAGCAGGACTTCGTAGAGCGCCTGGAACCAGCCGCGCAGCGGTTCGAACCCGGCGTCCTTGCCGACCTCGAAGACGTTGTTCTGGATGGTCTCGGCGTCGGCGTCGGCCGGCAGCGCCTTGAAGCGGGCGACCAGCTCCGTCATCGCCGCGCGTTCCTTGTCGTCCGGCGCGCGGAACTTCTTCGAGGGCTTCACGAAGTCCTCGTAGTAGTTGATCGCGTAGCCGGTCAGGCGGTCCAACGTCGGCTCGGTCTCGGGCGTCGCGCCGGGGATGTAGCGGCTGATGAAGCCCCAGAGGATATCCTTGGTCGAGGCGTCGGCGGCCGAGACCAGATTCAGCAGCAGCGAGAACGAGACCGGCGATCCACGCTCGGGCGGGGCGCCGCGATGGACGTGCCAGGCCGGGTTGTCGATAGCCGGGCCGTTGGCGCCCTCGGCACGGGCGCGATTGAAGGCGTCGAGCTGCTGCAGGTACTCGTCGGTCGCCTTCGGAATGACGTCGAAATAGAGCCGCTTGGCCGACTTCGGCGATTGATACATGTAGTACGCGAGGCTCTCGGGCGCGCCGTAACGCAGCCACTCCTCCATGGTCAGGCCGTTGCCCTTGGACTTGGAGATCTTCTGGTTGTTCTCGTCCATGAACAGCTCGAAGTGGAAGGCCTCTGGCGGCGTACCGCCCAGCACCTTCACCAGCTTGTTCGACACGCGCACGCTGTCGACCAGATCCTTGCCGGAGGCTTCGAAGTCGACTTCCAGCGCGGTCCAGCGAGCGGCCCAGTCGGGGCGCCACTGCAGCTTCACATGGCCGCCGGTGACCGGGACCTCCGTCAGGGTTCCATCTTCGTCCGCGAAGACGATGGCGCCTTTTTCAACATTGCGCTCAAGCGTGGGGACCTGAAGCACGCGGCCGGTCTTGGGGCTGATCGGCAGGAACGGCGAATAGGTGGCGCGGCGTTCTTCCCCCAGGGTCGGCAGCATCACCGCCTGCATGGCGTCGAAGCGCGCCAGCACCCGCAGCAGCACTTCGTCGAAGCGGCCCGAGGTGTAGCAGTCGGTGGACGACATGAAGTCGTAGTCGAAGCCGAAGCCGTCGAGGAAGGCGCGCAGCCGCGCATTGTTGTGGTGAGCGAAGCTCTCGTATTCGCCGAAGGGGTCACGGACCTTGCTGACCGGCTTGTCGCGGTCTTCTTCCAGCATCTCGCGGTTCGGGACGTTGTCCGGGATTTTCCGCAGGCCGTCCATGTCGTCGGAGAAGACGATCAACTTGGTCGGAATGGCGTCCTCGGTCAGGGCGCGGAAGGCGTTGCGCACCATGGTCGGGCGCGCGGCCTCGCCAAAGGTGCCCATGTGCGGCAGGCCCGAGGCGCCGAAACCGCATTGGAACACGACCGGCTTGTTCAGGGCCGGCAGGGCGGCGACGGCCTCGTCGAACTTGCCTTGCGCGAAAAGCGTGGCGGCCAGGTCGCGCTCGGCGTCCGACAGGCGAAGTTTGAGCACGCGGTCCAGCAGCAGACGGGCCTGTTCGAAGGGCCAGCTTTTGGCTTCGCGGGCCTGATGAGAGAGGCCTCGCAGGGGTGGGTTCTGGAGCGTGTTCTGAGACATGCTGGGGCCGTACCGCCCTAAGCCCCTCGCCTCAAGCAGACTTTTGCGCTCATCTCCGTCGTCGGGTTGTCACGGAACCGGAGGAAAAGCCGGTCCGAACCGCCCCGGGGGAAATTCTGATGATCACGCGACGCCTTGGCCTTGCCGCCGCTCTGTCTTCGATCCTGGCGCTGGGGGCTTGCAACAAGGCGAGCGAACCGGCCCCCGCCGAACCTGTCGCGGTCAACTTCTCGATCATGTCGACGGAGGGGCGCCAGACCCAGATGGACGACTGGGGTCCGTTCCTGGCCGACATGGAAAAGGCCCTTGGCGTCCCCGTGAAACCGTTCTTCGGCACCAACTACACGGCCCTGATCGAGGCGATGCGCTTCAAGCAGACCGACGTCGGCTGGTTCACCAACCAATCGGGTCTGGAGGCGGTGCGCCGGGCAAACGGCGAGGTGTTCGCGCGGACCGTGAAGCCGAACGGGCCGGACGGCTACAACGCCGTGGTGGTCGTCCGGAAGGGCTCGGGCATCACGCTCGACAAGCTGTTGAAGTGCGACAAGAGCCTGACCTTCGGCATGGGCGACGCCAAGTCGACCTCGGGGACCCTGGCCCCTATGACTTATCTCTTCGCGCCGCGCGGAATCGATCCCAACGACTGCTTCCGCACGGTGCGTTCGACCAACCACGAGGCCAATCTGTTCGCGGTGGGGCAGGGCTTGTTGGACGCCGCCACCAACAACACCGCCTCGATGGACCGGATGGCGATGCTGGGGACCGAGCTGTCGAAGAAGACCCTGGACAATATCGAAGTGATCTGGACCTCGCCGCTGATCCCAGAGGACCCTATGGTCCGGCGCAAGGACCTCGATCCGGCCCTGAAGGCCAAGATTGACGCCTTCATCTTCAGCTATGGGACCGGGGAGGGACCGGAAGCCGAGCGCCAGCGCAAGGTGCTGGAACGCATCCAGACCAAGCCGTTCAAGCGCGCCGACGACAGCCACCTGCTGCCGGTGCGCGAGATGGAGGCCTCCGGCCAGCTCATGCAGGCCAGGGCCAAGCGCGACGCCGTCGGGGTCAAGGCCGCGGAGGACGAGTTGGCGAAGATCGCGGCGGAGCGGAAGGCGCTGGCCGCCAACTGACGGAACCCAAGTCGTCCTCCGGCGTCATTGCACCTTGGCTTTGCGAGGAGGCGCCGATGGATCTGCTGGTTGTCAAACGGGTGCTGGGCCTTTGTTCCGTGGGCGTCGGCCTGCTCGCCGTAGCCGCGCCGGACAAGGTGGCGCGGTTCATCGGAATTGAAGACAAGCAGGCGATGAGCGCGTTTGGCGCGCGCGAACTCGCCGCCGGCGCCGGGTTGCTGTCGCCGGTGAAGCCCTCACCTTGGTTCTGGCTGCGCGCCGGCGGCGACGTGATGGATGTGGCGATGCTCAGTCGGGCGGTCGGGCGCGACAATCCGCGGCGCGCGGTGGCGCTGACCGCGCTGGGCGCGGTGGCGGCGATTGCGGTGTTCGACTTCGCCCTCGCCGCCCATGCCGCACGCCACAAGGGCGCTGACCGGCGGGCTGCGGCCTAGGCGCCGCGCATCAGGAAGTGGCCGCGCAGGAAAGCGACCGGCTTGTTGCGGGCTTCCTGCCAGGCTTCGACGTGGACGTTGGCGATCTGGCGGCCGACCTTTCGCACGTCGGCGCGCGCATAGGTGATCTGGGCCTTGCCGGGACGCAGGTACTCGATGGCGATGTCGATGGTCTTGGGGACGCGGCTGGCCGGCGGCGAAATCACCGAGAGCTGCGCCAGGGCGGTCATCTCCATGAAGGCGCCCAGCACCCCGCCGTGCAAGGCCGGCATCACGGTGTTGCCCACCAGATGCGGGGCGAACGGCAGGGTGGCGGTCATCTCGTCGCCCGCCAGTTCGGCGCGCATGCCGAGGAAACGGACATAGGGGACGCGGCCGAGGAAGATCTCAAGGCGTTCGGCGGCTTCGCTCATGCGATGGGACCCCGCTTGAGGATGAAGGCGGCCTGGGCCGTGGCGATGGGGTCGGCCGGATCGGTGTCGTAGGCGTGGGCGCGCACGAACGCGACGCTCCGGGTCAGCTTGTAGCAGTGAGCTTCGGCGATGATGTCCGCACGCGGCGTGGCGGCCCGCATGTAGTCGATGCGCAGGTCCAGGGTCGCGGTGGCGAAGGGGGTCCTGCTGTCGGTCGCCATGGAGATGGTGGCGAGGCCGCAAGCGTGATCAAGCAGGGCGGTGATCACCCCTCCGGCGATGACCCCGGTGTCGGGATCGCCGACGAGGTCTTCGCGCCAGGGTGTCAGGATTGAGCCTCTGGAAGGCTCGATGGAGTGGAGCTTGAAGCCGAGGGCGGAGGCCTGCGGAACGGTTTCCACCATGTTCCGCGCTATCTCGCGAAGGGCCTCTGGGGACATTGTCATCCCCGCTGTGTGAGGCGCCTCCGCCTATCGGTCAACGTGACGGCGGGTCAACGGACGCCGCCTTTAGATCTGGCCGAACGCCTGGGTGTAGACCGCGAATGCGACGGCGAGCAGCGGCGTGGCGGCGAGAACGATGTTGGCGATGCCGTTGAAATAGGAATTATTGGACATGGGAAGCTCCGTTGGTTTGGGTGGGACCCGGTGGCCGCGTCCCGATGTCGCAGTTATAAGGAACGCGACTGCCGAATACTCGTTACGTCTTGGTCATGACGCCGATTTCACAATATGAATACTCTGTAACCTTCCATGGGGCGTCGCCGAGCCCATATCGGAAGCCATGATCCGCCCCGAAAGCATGCTCTGCCCGAAGCCCCAGGGCCTCTACTGCGCGCCCGGAGATTTCTTCATCGATCCGGTGTCGCCTGTGACGCGGGCCGTGATCACCCATGGCCATGCGGACCACGCGCGGGCAGGGCACGGAACCGTGATCGCAACGCCGGAGACCCTGGCGATCATGGCCGAGCGATATGGCCAGGACTTTGCGGGAAGCACCCAATCGCTGGCCTACGGGCAGAGCGTCGTCCGCGATGGCGTGGAGGTCAGTCTGGTCCCCGCCGGCCACGTGCTGGGATCGGCCCAGGCCGTGGTGCGGTGGAAGGGCCTGACCATGGTGGTCTCGGGCGACTACAAGCGCCGCCGCGATCCGACCTGTCCGCCCTTCGAGCCGGTGCCCTGCGACGTCTTCATCTCCGAAGCGACCTTCGGCCTGCCGGTCTTCCGCCATCCCGACGACAGCCATGAGATCGCCCGGCTGCTGCGCTCGGTCGCCCAGTTCCCGGAGCGTTCGCACCTGGTCGGCGCCTACGCGCTCGGCAAAGCGCAGCGAGTGATCCGGCTGCTGCGGGAAGCAGGCTGGGATCGGCCGATCTATGTTCATGGCGCGCTTGAGCGGCTGAACCGGCTCTACGAGGCCCACGGGATCGACCTGGGCCCGCTGGAGCCGGCCACTTCCGCGACCAAGCAGGATTTCGCCGGCGCCATCGTGGTCGCGCCGCCATCGGCCTTGGCCGATCGGTGGTCGCGGCGGTTCCCCGATCCGGTGGCCGCCTTCGCGTCTGGCTGGATGCAGGTGCGCGCCCGCGCGCGGCAGCGGGGCGTCGAGTTGCCGCTGGTGATTTCCGACCATGCCGACTGGGACGAGCTCACTGCCACAGTCGATGAGATTCGCCCCGGCGAGCTTTGGATCACCCATGGCCGGGAGGAAGCCCTGGCTCGCTGGGCCGAGTTGCACGGGATCAAGGCTCGGGCGCTGGCCCTGGTGGGCTATGACGACGAGGCCGAGGACTGATGCGCGCCTTCGCCGAGCTGCTGGACCGGCTCTCGCTGACCGGCTCGCGCAACGCCAAGCTGACCTTGGTGCGCGACTACCTGGCAGGGACGCCCGACCCCGACCGTGGCTGGGCTCTTGCGGCCCTGACCGGCGATCTGTCGTTCAATGCGGCCAAGCCGGCCTTCATCCGCAAGGCGGTGGAGGCGCGGATGGATCCAACCCTGTTCCGCTGGTCCTATGACTATGTCGGCGATCTGGCTGAGACCGTCGCCTTGGTCTGGCCCTCGCGGCCCGGAGCCAATCGCGAGCCGGAGCTGTCGGAGGTGGTCGACGCCCTGCGAGGCGCCTCGCGTACGGAGGTCCAACGGCTGATTGAGGCTTGGCTCGACGCCCTCGAAACGACCGGGCGGTGGGCCCTGCTCAAGCTGATGACCGGCGGCCTGCGGGTCGGTGTTTCTTCCCGGTTGGCCAAGCAGGCGGTCGCCGATCTGGGCGGGGTGCAGGTCGCCGAGGTCGAGGAGGTCTGGCACGCCCTCCACCCGCCGTACGAGGATCTGTTCGCCTGGCTGGAGGGCCGCTCGGACCGGCCGTCGGCGAATTCACCCGGTCGTTTCCGGCCGGTGATGCTGGCCCAGGCGCTCGATGAGGCGGTCGATTTCGCCAAACTCGATCCAGCCGACTACGCGGCCGAATGGAAGTGGGACGGTATCCGGGTTCAGGCGGTGAACGAGGGCGGGTTGCGCCGGCTTTATACCCGCAACGGCGACGACATCTCGCGGACCTTTCCCGACGTGCTGGAGGCCTTGGAGTTCGACGGCGCCATCGATGGCGAACTGCTGGTGATGCGCGACGGCGCCCTGGCCAGTTTCGCCGACCTGCAGCAACGGCTGAACCGCAAGAGCGTCGACGCCAAGCTGCTGATGAATTTCCCGGCTGCGATTAGGGCCTATGACCTGCTGTCCGAGGCCGGAGAGGACACCCGCGTCCTGCCCTTCGGCGAGCGCCGCGTGCGGCTGGAAGCTTTTGTCGGGCGGCTGAAGACCGGCCGGATCGACCTGTCGCCGATGCAGCCCTTCACGACATGGGCAGACGTTGCAGAGCTGCGCGGCGACCCGCCGCCGGGCGACGCTCAAATCGCCGAAGGGTTGATGCTCAAGCGCTGGGACTCGATCTACGAGGCCGGGCGTCCGAAGGGGCCGTGGTTCAAGTGGAAGCGCGATCCGTTCCTGATCGACGCGGTGCTGATGTACGCCCAGCGCGGTCATGGGAAGCGCTCAAGCTTCTATTCCGACTACACTTTCGGGGTCTGGACCGAAGGCGAGGATGGAATCCGCGCTCTGACTCCGGTCGGCAAAGCCTATTTCGGCTTCACCGACGAGGAGCTGAAGCAGATCGACAAGTTCGTCCGCGACAACACCGTCGATCGTTACGGCCCGGTACGGGCGGTGCGCGCCGACACCCACAACGGACTTGTGTTCGAGGTGGCGTTCGAAGGCCTGCAGCGCTCGACCCGCCACAAGTCCGGCGTCGCCATGCGTTTCCCGCGTATCAGCCGCATCCGTTGGGACAAGCCCGCGGGAGAGGCCGACGAGCTCAGGTCGCTGGAACGGATGCTGGAGCAGATGGAGGGGCGCTGAACCCGATCCGCTTGGCCGCCAGGGCCCAGACGACCGCGGCCTGGATCAGTCCCGACACCAGGCTGACCAACGGCGCATGAGCCAGCGGGGCGAACATCGCGCCGCCCGTTTCGTGGCCGACCGCCCAGCCGACGCTGCCGCCAACGCCGTAGAGCAGGCCCAGGGCCACGACGGCCGAGAAGTCGCCGCGTTGCGGCCGCTCGCCCATCCGGCACAGGGCTATGACGCCGAGGTCGCGCAGCAGGAAGGCGATCAAAGCTCCCGCCTGACCGAGTTCTGGCGTCATCAGCGATCCATTGGAGGTCGCGAAAGCGGCGAGCACCAGCAAGGTGGCGATCAACAGGGGCGCCAGGGGCGCGGGCATGAGCGGCGCGGCGCGGGCCAGATCTCCCTTGGCGGCGAACTGCGCGAATTGCCGAATCCGCACCCGGTCAGCGGGTTCTGCGAAGGCGGCCGCATAGGCGCTGAGCGCCACGACCAATGAACCCACGGCCAGGCCGGCCGCCAGTCCCTGGGTGCGCAGCATGAAGCCGCCCGCGAAGATCGCGAGAAAGACCAGGAAGGCGGGCCAGACGACCGGCGCGTTCTGCATCTGCAGTTCGAGACGCATCAGCCGCCAGGCGCCGACCACCGCCCAGGCGGCGAACATCGACAAGGCGACGGCGCGGAAGCCCGCCGCCGGCCACAAACGTCCGCCCCAGTCGACCAGCCCGTTAGCGGTGAACAGCGCGCCGAAACCCTCGGTGCCCATGCCTCGTTGGAAGCCGGCCGACCCCGCGACCCAGGAGAGCAGGATCGCGCCGATGATCAGCCCGCCCAAGACGCCGCTGGCGCGCGCGACGCGGCCCTCGGCGCGGGCCTTGCGGACCCCGATGAGGGCCGCTCCCAGCGAAACGGCCTGCAGCAGGATCGCCAGGGCGACCATGAAGATGACGGTGGCGCTCAGTCCGACGACGCCGCCGGCCACGCCGGCGACGATCATCATCAGGAGGCCTGTCAGGGCGCACATCCAGGCGAGGCTCGAGCCGCCGAACAGCTTGCCCCATGTCATGGTCCAGGGCTGCAGAGCCGAGAGCCGCTGGAAGTCCCAGGTGCGGTCGGCTATTTCGGCCAGTATCGAATTGCCGCTGGCCCGCGCGCCCCACAGCATGGCGCAGACGACGAAGACCACCGCGCCGACGCCGCCCAATGCCGGGAAGGCGCCGTAGGGATTGTTGCGGGTCAAGGTCACGGCCGCGCCGTAGATCAGCAGCAGCACGACGCCGGCCCAGGCGATGCGACGGGGCGAGGCTTCAAGCCAGAGGTTGCGCTGGAACTCGGGGTTCATCGTGTGACCTCGGCCAGATAGGCGTCTTCCAAAGTGCGGCGGGCGGGCTGGAATGCGCGGACCTTCAGGCCAGCGCCGATCAGCCGGGCCAGCAGGGCTGCGTCGTCCTCGCCGTCGGGGGCCAGCAGCAGGACTTCGTCTCCCTCCTGACGCTCCAGCGTCACGCCGATGGCGGCGAACCGCTCGGCGAGATCCTCGGGCGGATCGGTGAAGGCGACGCTGACCCGCAGGCCGTCGCGGGCGCCGGAGCCGGCCGCGACCACGCCGCCGCCGGCCACCGCGCCGTCGCGGATCATCAGCATCCGGGTGGAGTAGTCCTCGAGCTCGGCCAGGATGTGGGATGAGACCACAATGGTCATGCCCTCGCCGGCCAGGCGCAGGATCAGGTCCGATAGCGAGCGGCGGGCTTCGGGGTCGAGGCCGGCGGCCGGTTCGTCCAGCAACAGCACACGGGGGCGGTGGACGATGGTCTGGGCGATGGCGAGGCGTTGCTTCAGGCCCCGCGACAGCTCGCCGGCCCGCATTTCCAGCCGGTCGCTCAGTTGCACGCGCGCCGCGGCCTCGTCGACCGCTCTAGGCGTGTCTCCCAACGACATGCCGCGCGAGCGGGCTGCATAGGTGAGCGCCTGGCGTACCGACAGCTCTTCGTAGAGGCCGAAAAAGTCCGGCAAGTAGCCGATTGCAGCGTGGACACCGCGCGGGTCGCCCCGGGTGTCGAGGCCGGCGACCGTGATCTCGCCAGCGATGGGGTTGTCCAGCGCCGCCATGCAGCGCAGCAGGGTCGTCTTGCCTGCGCCATTCGGGCCGACCATGGCCAAGACCGCGCCAGCTTCCACCGTGAACGACACCCCGTGCAGCGCCCGGGCTGTGGGGTAGTCGTAGACGACGCCTCGGACGTCGATCATTGGCGCTGCCGTCATGCTGGCGCGAGCTCCGGTTTCAGGAAGGCCATAAGGTCGTCGCCTGGGAACAGCAGGCCCCGGATCCCGGCGCGGCGAGCAGCCTCAAGGTCGGATGGCTTGTCACCGATCATGATCGAGCGGGAGACATCCACCGGCCACTCGTTCAGCGCCCGCAGGATCATGCCGGGGTTCGGCTTGCGGTCCGGCGGGTCCGGATGGCGGTAGGTTTCGAGCGCGGCGTCCGGATGCTGCGGACAGTAGTAGTAGGCGTCGATGTGGGCGTCGACCTCGGCCAGGCTCTCGGACATCTTGGCGTGCAGTGCGACCACGTCGTCCTCGGCATAGTAGCCGCGCCCGACTCCGGACTGGTTGGTGACCACGAACACCCACCACCCGGCCGCATTGAAGGCGGCGACCGCCTCGCGCGCACCGGCGATCCAATGGAAGTCCTCCCAGCGGTGGACGTAGCCGGGGTCTTCGTTCAGCACGCCGTCGCGGTCGAGGAACAGGGCCGGGCGGGGCGGGGAGGTCGGGGTCACTAGCGGGCTCACATTCGCCATTCTATAGCGCCAGACGCCAGTTGCGGCGCGTGGTTTCGCAAAGCCTACATCGCGGGCTATGGTCCGCCTCTTCTTTTCAGCGTCGAGGTCGCTTTGGCCGTTCCCGTCCTTTCCATCGAAGACCTCAAGATCGACTTCCGGACCCATGATGGGATCGTCAACGCGGTGCGGGGCGTCTCACTGCAGGTCGATCGCGGCGAAGTTCTGGGCGTCGTCGGCGAGAGCGGATCTGGCAAGAGCCAGACCTTCATGGCGGTGATGGGCCTGACCGCCGCCAACGGCCGGCTCTCAGGTTCGGCCAAGTTCCAGGGCCAGGAGATCCTGGGCCTGAAGCCGCGCGCTCTGAACAAGATCCGTGGGTCGAAGATGACCATGATCTTCCAGGACCCGCTGACCGCCTTGACCCCGCACGTGCGCATCCGCGAGCAGATCGCCGAACCGCTGCGCTTGCATCTGGGCATGTCCGACAAGGCGGCCCGCGCCCATGCCAAGGACTGGCTGCAACGGGTGCGCATTCCCGACGCCGCGCGCCGGCTCGACCAATATCCGCACGAGCTCTCTGGCGGGATGCGCCAGCGGGTGATGATCGCCGGGGCGATGGCCTGTTCGCCGGAACTCCTGATCGCCGACGAGCCGACCACTGCGCTCGACGTCACTGTGCAGGCCGAGATCCTGGACCTCATGGCCGAGCTTGGCCGTGAAACCGGCACGGCCATGGTGCTGATCACCCACGACATGGGCGTGATCGCCCGCCTTGCCGACCGGGTCTGCGTGATGAAGAGCGGCGCCTATGTCGAGGAGGGTCCGGCAGAGGCGATCTTCGCGACGCCGAAGGACCCCTATACGCGCGCTCTGCTGGAGGCGATCCCGCGCCTGGACCGGGCCGACCGTGGCGGGCGTCCGACTCTCGCACCCGTCGCCGCAGACGCGCCGGTGGTGGTCGAGGCCGAGAACATCGAGGTTCACTTCCCGGTCAATCATGGCCTGTTCGGCGGCCATAAGCTGCTGCGCGCGGTCGACGGGGTCTCGTTCAAGGTGCGCCAGGGCGAGACCTTGGGCGTGGTGGGCGAGAGCGGCTGCGGCAAGTCCACCCTGTCACGAGCGGTGCTGAACCTGATCGCGCCGACCGGCGGCGCGGTGACCGTGCTGGGGCGCGACATCACCCATGCCGATCGCGAGTCCATGCGCGCCGCGCGCCGTGACCTGCAGATCGTATTCCAGGATCCGTTAGCCAGCCTTGATCCGCGCATGACCATCGGCGACTCGATCGCCGAACCGCTGCGTGTCTTCCAGCCGGATCTTAAGTCCGCCGATCGCGAACTGGCGGTGCGGGAGATGATGGAGCGGGCGGGCCTGTCGCCGGCCTTGATCAACCGCTATCCGCATGAATTGTCGGGCGGCCAGAACCAGCGCGTCGGCATCGCCCGCGCCATGATCCTGCGCCCGAAGCTGGTGATCTGCGACGAGGCGGTGTCCGCCTTGGACGTTTCCATCCGTGCACAGATTATCGACCTGCTGATTCAGCTCCAGAAGGAGATGGGCCTGGCGATGATCTTCATCAGCCACGACTTGGCCGTGGTGCGCGAGATCAGCCACCGCGTCATGGTGCTCTATCTTGGCCGGGTGATGGAGGAGGCCGACCGCGACCGGCTCTACGCCGCGCCCCAGCATCCCTACACCCAGGCGCTGCTGTCGGCGGCCCCGATCCCCGATCCGGTTCGCGAACGCAGCCGCCAGCGGGTCCGCCTGGTCGGCGAGCCGCCCTCGCCGATGGACCCGCGCAGCGCGCTGCGGTTCTTGCCCTCAAAGCTTAGCCCCGACCCGGCCGCGCCGGTCTATGCGCCGCAACTGCGCGAGGTCGCCCCTGGGCATCTCGTCTCCGAGTTCGACCCACCGGCGGCGGACGCAGCTTGAGCCTCACCATGTCCCGCAAGATCATCCCCGTCCTGATGTCCGGCGGCGCCGGCACGCGCCTGTGGCCGCTTTCACGGACCGCCCGCCCAAAGCAGTTCCATCGCCTGGGCGGCGCCAATACCTTGATCCAGGACACCGCCCTGCGGCTCACCGGCGAGAGTTTCGAGGCGCCGGTGGTCATCTGCGCGGCCAGTCAGGCCGACATGGCGCGTGAGCAGTTGGCGCAGGTCGGGATTGCACCAGCCGCGATCATCACCGAACCGGCGCCGCGCAACACCGCGCCGGCCTCCGTCGCCGTCGCGGCCTATGGAGCGCAGATCGATCCTGACGCGCTGATGGTGCTGCTGCACGCCGACAATCTGGTGGCCGACGTCGCCGCCCTGCTGGCCGCCATCGAAGCGGGCCGCGCCGCGGCCGAGGCCGGCGAGATCGTGCTGCTTGGCCTCAAGCCGACCGGCCCGGCGACGATCTACGGCTATATCCAGGCCACCGGCCAGGGCGCGGTTCGTAAGGTGGCGAGCTTTGTCGAGAAGCCCGACCTCGAAACCGCCCAACGGTTCGTCGCCGATCCCGACTACAGCTGGAACGGCGGCATGTTCATGTTCAAGGCCGGCGCGTTCCTGGACCAGGCGCGGCGGCTGGCGCCTGACGTAGCCGCCGCCGCTGAAGCGGCGTTGGCGGGCGCTCACCGCTCCGGCGATCTGGTCGCGCTCGGTGAGGCGTTCCTCACGGCGCCCAGCATCGCCATCGACGTAGCGGTGATGGAAAAGACGGACCGCGCCAGCGTGGTCGAGGCCGATATCGGCTGGGCCGACGTCGGCAATTGGGGCGCGCTCTGGGAACTCTCCCCGAAGACCGATACCGGCGACGCCCTGGAAGGCGATGTCGTCGCAGTCGAGACGCGCGATTGCCTCGCCCGCACAGATGGTCCGGTCGTGGTGCTGGCCGGGGTCGAGGATATCGTCGTGGTGGTGGAGAACGGCGTGGTGCTCGTCACCCGCCGCGATGCGCCGGGCGCGGTCCGCGCCGGGGTCGACGCCTTGAAGGCCAAGGGCCGGGCTGACCTGCTCTAGCTAGTCGTAGAGTTCGCGCAGCCGGCGGAGCAGGGCGTCGGTGTCCTCGCCGGGCTGGACGGGCGGGATGGTCATGAAGTCCTCCAGCGTCTCGCGCGAGAAGTCGGCCAGCAGATCACGGCGCCCGTCGCGCACGGCCTCGACAATCCCCAGTCCGCGAACGAACACCGGATCGACCAGCTTCAGCCGCCCATCGGCGCCCGTCATGACGTTGCCGGGCCGGATATCCGAGCCGCCCCAAAGCTTGAACCGCCGGGCGCCTTCCTCGATCAGCGCCTGGATGCGGGCTCGTAGCGCGATGAGGTCGTCGTCCGCCTCGGGAAACGGCAGATCGCCCGGCGGCGCATAGCCGCTGTCGTTGCGAATCCCGAGCGCGCCGCAAAACGCCGCGGCCCGTCCCTCTTCGGCCGGCCACAAGCGCTCCATGACCACGACATAGCCCTCGCGCCGCAGCGGCAGGATGGCGTCGATCCTCGGCAGCCAGCGGTTTGGCGGCCCGACCAGGCAGGCCTCGGCGTGCATTCGGTAGGCCGGATCGAATGGCGTCACCCGCGCCGCCAGGGCGCCGCTCGGATCGGCGAGCACCCAGGACCAGTCCCCCACGCCGACTTGGACCCAGCCGTCGGCCCCGAGCAGAGCTCGCGCCTCGGCGGCCGTGGCGGTGGGCGGGATGGCGGGGGGCGGCGACACCATAGCTTATTAGCGGGTTCGCCCGCCCGCCTCTAGGGAAGGGGACAGCCAATAGCCCCGCCCGCATTGCGATAAGGGGTCTCGCCCGTTAGACGTGGCGTCTTCTCCCACATCGGCTCTGACATGACGCTTTCCATCGACGACATCCGCGCTGCCGCCGAGCGGCTGAAGGGGCATATCGAGCGCACGCCCTGCCGTCATTCGCGGACGCTGTCGGAGATTACCGGGGCCGAGGTGTGGGTGAAGTTCGAGAACCTGCAGTTCACCGCGGCCTACAAGGAGCGCGGGGCGCTCAACACCCTGCTTCAATTGTCGGACAACGAGCGTGGTCGCGGCGTGATCGCCGCCTCGGCGGGCAATCACAGTCAGGGCCTGGCCTACCACGCCGCTCGGTTGGGCATTCCGGTGACTATCGTGATGCCGCGCTCCACGCCGTTCGTGAAGGTGCAGCAGACCCGCGCGCACGGCGCCAATGTGGTGCTGGAGGGCGACAGCTACGACGCCTCGTCTGAGGTGGCGATGAAGCTGCAGGGCGAGCGCGACCTGGCCTTCATCCACCCGTTCAACGACGTGCAGGTGATGGCCGGCCAGGGCACTGTCGCGCTCGAGATGTTCGAGGATGTGCCGGATCTGGAGTCCATGCCCATTCCGATCGGCGGCGGCGGGCTGATCGCCGGCTGCGCCACCGTGGCCAAGTCGCTGAATCCCAAGGTCGAAGTGATCGGCGTCGAGCCGGCCATGTACCCGTCCTTCACCGCAAAGATGCGTGGCGTGAACGGTTCCAGCGGCGGCGCGACCATCGCCGAGGGCATCGCGGTCCGGCAGGTGGGCGAATTGTCCTACGCCATCGCCCGGCCGCTGATCGACGATGTCCTGCTGATCGAGGAGCCGCACTTCGAGCGCGCCGTGGCCCTCTACTGCAACGTTGAGAAGACCGTCGTCGAGGGCGCGGGCGCGGCCTCGCTGGCGGCCTTGCTGGCCTATCCCAGCAAGTTCAAGGGCAAGAAGGTCGGCCTGATCGTCACCGGCGGCAATATCGACACCCGACTGCTCGCCTCGGTCCTGACCCGCGAACTGGTCCGCGATCAGCGGCTCGTGTCGCTGCGGATCATCGGCGACGACCGTCCTGGCCTGCTGGCCACGGTGTCGGCGGTGATCGGCCAGATGGGCGCGAATATCGTCGAGGTCGCGCACAACCGCCTGGCGCTGGACGTTCCGGCCAAGGGCGCGGAGTTCGACATCATGATCGAGACCCGCGACGCCCAGCACACCCAGGAAATCATGGATGCCCTGCGCGAGTGCGGCTATCCGCCCCGCGCGGTCTAGGAAGGTCCCGACATGAAGCTTTTGATCCCCGTTCTCGCCGCCGTTCTGGCGCTGGCCGGCTGCAACAAGGGCGGCGGCGATCCGGCCGAGATGGCCAAGTCAGCCGCCGAGGCCAAGGCCTTCATGACGACCAACGCCAAGGTCGAGGGCGTTCAGACCCTGCCGTCCGGCCTGCAGTACAAGATCGTCCGCTCGGGCCCTGCCACCGGCTTGAAGCCGGGTCCGCAGGACGAGGTGAAGGTCCACTACGAGGGCAAGCTGCTCTCCGGGAAAATCTTCGACTCTTCGTATGATCGCGGCCAGCCGGCGGCCATGCCGTTGCCGGCTCTGATCCCGGCCTGGAAGGAAGCCTTGCAACTCATGCGGCCGGGCGACGAGTGGATCCTCTTCGTGCCGCCGGAAATGGGCTATGGCGAAGAGGGCGCTGGCGGCGGTGAGATCCCGGGCAATAGCGTGCTGATCTTCCGCATCGAACTGATCGACGTGCTGCCGGCGCCAGGCCGCATCCAGCAGGGCTAAATTCCTCTCCCTTGGGAGAGGCTAGGTGAGGGGGCGTCGCGGCGCGACGCCCGACTGACTATCCGTCTCGCAGTGGACGGATCGCGTCCCCCACCCGACCTCTCCCCAGAGGGGAGAGGAGAGGCTTACGCCGCCTTCATGCGCAACGGACCCATGTAGTCACGCTTGCCGACCGGCACGCCGCGAGCGCGCAGGATGTCGTAGGCGGTGGTGGCGTGGAAATGCAGGTTCGGGGTCGAGAACGACATCAGGAAGTTCTCTGCCGTGAACGGGATCTTGCGGTCGCCGAACGCGAAGAAGACGTCCTTGCCCTCCAGGGCGTTGACCTCTTCAGGCGTGAGCGCCTTGAGGCCGGCGATCGCTTCGTTGATCAGCTTTTGCAGGCTGGCGTAGTCGGTGGCGCTTTGGTCGCCGCCCGGCGAAAACACCCCGGCCTTCACACCCTCGATTGCGCCCAGCGAATGGTGCGCGACGGAGATGACCTGGAAGCGGAAATCGAACATGTCGGGGCACATGCGCGCCTCGACGATCTCCTGCGGGTCGATGTTGTTGTCCTGGCAGTGAGCCAAGCCGCGCTCCAGGAAGCCGGCGACGCCACCGAGCGTCTGAAGGAATGAAGCTACGCTGACGTCGTAGAGTGAGATCGCCATTTTCCTTGGTCCCCAATGTGATTTGTGCGGCCAGTGTCGGCTCCCCGACTGCCGGAGGCTAGGGATTTTCAGCGTTCCGCTGCGGCATGCGCTGGCTGACATACCGGGCGCTTGAAGGCTTGCGCCCGCCGTCGCACCCCTGTTTGTTGTCGGGCAAACCAGACCAAGGGGAACGAAGCAGATGCGTCTCACCAGCCCGCGGATTTCGCCGCTTCAGAACGCAGAAATGGACGCCGAACAGCAGGAAATCGTCGCCCCGATGGGTGAGCGGGTGCTCAACATTTTCCGTACCATGATCCAGGCGCCGAAGGCCGCGAAGGGCTTCCTGGCCTGGGGCAATTACGTGCTGTCGAAAAAGAACGATCTGCCGGCTCGCGAGCGCGAGATCGTCATCCTGCGCATCGGTTTCCTCTGCAAGTCGGGCTACGAATGGACCCAGCACGTGCCGATCGGCGTTCGGGCGGGCCTGACCGAGGACGAGGTCGCGCGGATCAAGGGGGGCGCGGACGCCGCCGGCTGGAGCGCCGCCGACCAGGCCCTGTTGCGGGCGTCGGACGAGTTGCACCATGACCAGTTCATCACCGATGGGACCTGGGCCGCGCTGAAGGCGCACTTCACCGACAAGCAGTGCATGGACGTGGTGTTCACCGCGGGCCAGTACACTCAGGTCTCGATGATCCTGAACTCGTTCGGCGTGCAGCTCGATGCCGGCCAGACCCTCGATCCCGACCTGAAGGGCTTCTGATCATGCGGCTCGCGGGCAAGACCGCCATCGTCGTCGGGGCCGGCCAGACACCTGGCGAAACCATCGGCAACGGCCGCGCCATGGCCTTGCTGTTCGCGCGCGAGGGGGCCGAGGTCCTCTGCGTCGACCGGCTGGCCGAGCGCGCCGAGGAAACCGCCTCGATGATCGTCGCCGAGGGCGGCAAGGCCGCCGCCTTCGCGGCCAACATCACTAAGGCCGACGACTGCGCGGCCGTGGTTGAGGCGGCCAAGGCCCGCTGGCCGCGTATCGACATCGTGGTCAACAATGTCGGGATCGGCGGCGGCGGCGACGGCCCCGCCCACAAGCTGACCGAAGACGCCTTCGACCGCATCCTGGCGGTCAATCTGAAGGGCGCCTGGCAGGTGTCGAAGGCGGTGCTGCCGACCCTGCGCGAGCAGGGGGCGGGCTCGATCGTCAACATCTCGTCTCTGGCCTCGATCGCCGGGGGCGCCCAGGTGGCCTACGAGGTTTCCAAGGCGGCGCTCAACCGGCTGACGACCAGCATCGCCCAGGCCAACGCCGGCAAGGGTGTCCGCTGCAACGCCATCGCCATGGGCCTGCTTGACACCCCGATGGCGGTGGCGGGCATCGCCTCGGCCAGCGGTCAGGAGCAGCAGGCGGTGCGGGACGCGCGCAACGCCCGGGTGCCGCTGAGCGGCCAGATGGGCACGGCCTGGGACACCGCCTACGCGGCGCTGTTCCTGGCGTCCGACGAGGCCCGTTTCATCACCGGCACAGTGCTGTTCGTCGACGGCGGCATGTCGAGTCGGATCGGCTAGCGCGTCCTCTCGCCGCTGGGGAGAGGTTGGGTGAGGGGCGCCTCTCGACGGCGGGGGTGACGGGGTGTTTGCGGCGCTGCGCGTCGCTCCCTCACGCGGCTCCTCCCGAGGGAGATGAGAACGAATTTCTACCCGCCATACCCCCGCGCCATCGCCGCGGCGAAGATCGGGATCAGGGCGAAGACCGCGACCTCGGCGACGAGGAAACGGCGTACTCCGGCGACGTCGGCGGCGGAAAGAGCGAAGTCCGGCTCGCTCTTCGCGCGGCCCCGCCATTGCAGGATGCGCACGGTCGGCGGCGCCGACAGCACGCCGACCACCAGGAAGGCGGCGATCTTGGCCCAGAAGGCGTGGTTGCCGAGATAAAACTCCGGGCCCTTGATCCCGTAGAAGACCCGCGCAAAGCCCACAGCCAGGATCAAGCCGGCGATCAGGCCGTAGTGCAGGTCGATGATGCCCAGGCGCTTGAGGCCGGCCCCCGTCAGGCCAGGGCGGATCATCGCCAGCTCGGCCGCGAGGATGCCGGCCAGGCTGAAGACCAAAAGGTGGTGGGCGATCGCCAGGGTGAGGTCGGTCAAGGTCGCGCTCCAAACGGCTACGGTTAGGAAGTTGACGCCATTCACTTACGATGTAAATCAAAAGTTGACCGACTTGAGCCTCCACCTTGATGCGCTAGGCTTTGACCATGACCAAGCATTGGGACGGACCGCCGCTGGAGGCTTGGGCGGCTTGGAGTCCGCAGGAGGCGGCCACGCGTCTGGCGGACGTCACTGCGCCCTGGTGCGTGGCCGGCGGTTGGGCTCTGGATCTCTGGCTGGGAGAGCAGACGCGGCCGCATGGAGACCTGGAGATCGCGATTCAGCGCGAAGACCTGCCTCAGATCCGCGCCGCCCTTGGCCTGCCGCTCCATGTCGCCGGCGACGGAGAGGTGCGCCGGCTGGCCGACGACCAGGCGCCCCCGCAGCATCGGCATCAGAACTGGGTCCGTGACGGCGAGGCTTGGCGCATGGACATAATGCTGGAGCCTGGCGACGCCGAGACCTGGGTCTATCGGCGCGACCCGAACCTGACCGCGCCGCGCGCCTGGATGGTCGGCCTTGCAGGCCAAGTCCCATATCTGAAGCCCCAGGGCGTGCTGCTCTACAAGTCCAAGAGCCCGCGTCCCAAGGATGAGGCCGACCTCGCCCGGGCTCTGCCAAGTCTTGATCATGAGGCCCGGGCCTGGCTCAACGAGGCCATCGCGCGGTTCGAACCGGCCTCTCCCTGGGCCGGAAGGTTTCAAGACGCTTAGGCCAGGCGAAGGACCGCGGCGCCGCCGGCGATCAGCAGTGCGGCCAGGACACGGCTAGGACTGAGGCGCTCTTTCAGCACCACGACGGCGATGACGGTCGCGAACAGGATCGAGGTTTCGCGCAGCGCTGCGATGACCGCCACGGGAGCGTGGGTCATGGCCCAGAGCGCAAGGCCGTAGGAGCTCAGGGTGCCGAAACCGCCGATGACGCCCAGGCCAAGATGGGTTCGGGCGTAGGGCAGGAAGGTCCGCCAGCGGGCGGCCAGGACCCAGGCTAGCAGCGGAACGCCGCTCAGCAGGTTGAGCCACAGGGTATAGGCGACGGGCTCGCCCGATGCGCGGACCCCGGCGCCGTCAATCAGGGTGTAGGCGGCGATGACCACGGCGTTGAGCAGGGCCGCGCGGACGCCCTGGACGTTGGCTCCGCGCCCGGCGAGCGCCAGGCTCAGCACGCCGCAGCAGATCAGGGCGACGCCGGCCCAGGCGGTCGGGCTCAGGATCTCGCCCAGCCAGAAGCGGCTAACCAGAGCGACCAGCAGAGGCGCGGTTCCGCGCATCAGCGGATAGGCCTGGCTCATGTCCGCGCCGCGATAGGCGCGGGCGACCAGCAGATAGTAGCCGACTTGCAGCACCGCCGAGGCGGCTAGGAACGGCCAGCTCTCGCGGGCCGGCTGCGCCAGGAACGGCAGGGCCAGTGCCGCGATCGCAGCCGCCGAGGCCGCCACCAGTATGGTGGTCAGCAGCTTGTCCGGCGCGCCCTTGACGATGGCGTTCCAGCTCGCGTGCAGCAGGGCCGCGAAGAGGACGATGCCAAAGACGCTCAGGGGCATGGCGGGAGTCTTCTCCTCTCCCCATTGGGGAGAGGTCGGGTGAGGGGAGCGCGGTCGCGCAGGCCGAGAAACGGCTGCGCCGCCCCCTCACCTAGCCTCTCTTGAGGGAGAGGGACATTGGTTCTGCGTCAGTCCGTGAACACCACAGTCTTGGCGCCGTTGAGCAGCACCCGGTCCTCCAACCGCCAGCGGACGGCGCGGGCCAGGACGCGACGCTCGATATCGCGGCCTTTGCGGATCAGGGCGGCCGGGGTGTCGCGGTGGCTGATGCGTTCGACGTCCTGCTCGATGATCGGACCTTCGTCGAGGGCGGCGGTCACATAGTGGGCGGTGGCCCCGATCACCTTCACGCCGCGCTCATGGGCCTGGTGGTAGGGCCGCGCGCCCTTGAAGCCGGGCAGGAACGAGTGATGGATGTTGATGCAGCGCTCTTCGAGCTTCGCGCTCAGGTCGTTGGACAGCACCTGCATGTAGCGGGCGAGGACCACCAGTTCGGTCTCGGTTTCCTGGATCAGCCGCCAGATCGCCGCTTCCTGCTCGACCTTGGTGTCGCGCGTCACCGGCAGGTGGTGGAAGGGCACGTCGGAGATGTCGAGATTGGCGTAGGTCTCCTTCGGGTGGTTCGACACCACCGCGGAGATATCCATCGGCAGTTCGCCGCGCCGCCAGCGATAGAGCAGGTCGGCCAAGCAGTGGTCCTGCTGGCTGGCCAGGATCATCACCTTCCGCTTCACCTTCGGGTCGCGCAGGCTCCAGCTCATTGAGAAGCCTGTGGCCAGGGCTTCGAAGTCGCCGCGCAGAAGGTCGAGGTCCGCGCCCTTGGCGTCGAACACCACCCGCATGAAGAACTTGCCGGTCTCCTGGTCGTCATACTGTTGGGCGTCGAGGATGTTGGCGCCGCGCTCGAACAGGAAGGCGGAGACGCGGGCGACGATGCCCGGCTGGTCGGGGCAGGAGAGGGTCAGGATCATGGCGCTGGTGTAGGGCGCGAAGCTGAGGCGAACGTCAAGGGCGTATGCCCCCCGAGCGCCGCTGCTTTCCTGCGCAATCGCGATTTCATGGGCGCCGTTTCCACCATTCCTGGCTTGGTCGGCGTGGCGAGCGGGCGTTAGGGTCACGCCATGTCCACCGCTGAAGCCCTGACGCCCCGCGCCCTAGAGATCCTTGAGACGCTGGTGGCGTTCGACACCACGTCGCGACTGTCCAACCTGGCCCTGATCGAATGGGTGGAAACCTATCTCGACGGTCACGGCGTCGCCCATCGTCGGGTGCCGAACCATGACGGGACCAAGTCGAATCTGCTGGCGACCATCGGCCCGAGCGTCGAGGGCGGGGTGGTGTTGTCGGGCCACACCGACGTGGTGCCGGTCGACGGCCAGGCCTGGACCACCGATCCCTTCAAACTGACCCCGAAGGAGGACGGCCGGATCTATGGTCGCGGAACCTGCGACATGAAGGGGTTTCTGGCCCTGTCGCTCGCCGCAGTGCCGGGGCTGGTGGCGTCCAGCCCGAAGAAGCCGGTGCATCTGGCCTTCTCTTACGATGAGGAAATCGGCTGCCTGGGCGCGCCCGACATGATCGCGGTGATCGGCGCCGAGCTGCCGCGCCCGGCCCTGGTGGTGGTGGGCGAGCCGACCGACATGGTGGCCGTGTCCGGCCACAAGGGCATCTCGACCTTCAAGGTGACGGTCAACGGCAAAGAGGCTCACTCCAGCCAGACACATCTGGGCGTCTCGGCGATCATGGAGGCGGTGAGGCTGATGGCTTCACTGTCGGACCTGGCCGAACGGCTGGAGCGGGAAGCCGACCCGGCCTCGCCCTTCCTGCCCAAGCATACGACCCTGACCATCGGCGTCGTTCATGGTGGCACGGCCGGCAATATCCTGGCGCGTGAATGCTCGTTCCAGTTCGATCTGCGCAGCGCGCCCGGGCAGGATCCGATGCAGATCCTGGCCCCGTTCTTCGCCGAGGTTGAAGCCCTGGACGCCAAATTGAAGGCGCTGTTCCCAGTAGCGGGGGCCAAGGTCGAGCGCCGGTCCGGCACGCCGGGGCTGTCACCCGAGAAGGACGGCGCGGCCGAGGCGTTCGCGCGGAGACTCGCCGGCGACAACGGCCCGCCGCGTGTCGTGCCCTACGCCGCCGAGGCCGGGCAGTTCCAGGAGGCGGGCTTCTCGACCGTCATCTGCGGGCCAGGTTCAATCGACCAGGCGCACCAGCCCGACGAATATGTCGAGCGAACTCAGATGGAACGCGGCGGGGCCTTTATGGCGCGGTTGATCGACTGGGCCGCAAAGGGCGAATGACCGGCCGGCGGCCGGTCAGGTCGCGCGGGTTCCAGGTCATCGCCTTGGCGATCTCCCAGGCGCTGGCGCGGCGGGCGCGCTGTACGGCGCGGCGGCTCTTCAAGATGGTCGGCAGGCCCTTCAGCGACTCCTTGAAGGCGCGCCAGACGATGTGGGCGTGCGGCCAGTTTTCGCGACGGCTGGAAATATAGACCACGCCCATCAGGTGCAGCGGCACGACGACAGGCAGCAGGATCGCCGGCGTGTCCTTGTAGACGACATAGAAACGGTTGCGGGTGCCGTGGAAGACCGCGAACTCCGACTTACGCCCGCCGGTCGAGGCCGAGCCCACATGACGGATCACCGCGCTCGGGACCAGCAGGGTCGGTTCGCCGGAGAGCTGCAGCCGATAGCCGAGATCGACGTCCTCGGAATAGCAGAAGAAGAACTCGTCGAACCCGCCGAGCTTCAGGAACAGCGCCCGGTCGATCATCATCGCCGCGCCGCAGGGTGAGAACACCTCGCCCTCCGGAGTGTCGCCCGGATCGCGCGACAGATAGCCGCCCCTATAGGGAATGCCGTAGCCCGACATCACGTCGCCCAGGCCGTCGAGCAGGCCAGGATCCTCGTCCATCAACTGACGTGAGGTGAAGGAGAGCAGGCTTGGATAGCGCGCGGCGGCCCCGGCCAGCTCCTCCAGCCAGTTCGGCTGCGCGAAGGCGTCGGGATTGAGCAGCACGTACCAGCGGCCCCGGGCCAGCCTCGCGCCCTGGTTCCCGGCCCCTGCGAAGCCCAGGTTCTCGGTGTTCTCGATCAATTGAACGAAGGGGAATTCGCGCGCGATGGCGGCGTCGCCCGGATCGGGCGAGGCGTTGTCGATCACCAGGGTTTCGAAGTCCTGGAAGGTCTGTGCCGCCAGCCGCTCCAGGCACGTCCGCAGGGTCGGCCCCGAGTTGTAGGCGATGATGCAGACGGTGATCGTGGGCGCTTGCGCCTTGTCTTCCTGCGCGCGCTCGTCCATGCGGTGGCGGTTTCCAACTTACCGGGCAGCCATGACGTCGATCACGCCGCTTTCGATTCCCGAGGTTCTGCTTATCACGCCCAAGCGCCATGGCGATGCGCGAGGCTGGTTCGCCGAGACCTGGAGCCGCCAGACCATGGCCAAGGCCGGGCTGGAGCACGACTTCGTTCAGGACAATCAGGCGTTCAACGCCGCCGCCGGCACTGTGCGCGGCCTGCACTTCCAGCAGGCGCCCCATGCCCAGGCCAAGCTGGTCCGGGCCCTGCGCGGCGCGATCTACGACGTCGCCGTCGATGTGCGGCCGGGATCGGCCACCTACGGCCAATGGGTCGGCGCGAACCTGACCGCCGAGGGCGGCGAGCAGCTGCTGGTGCCGCGCGGCTTCGCCCACGGCTACTGCACGCTGACCGACAATTGCGAGATCTTCTACAAGGTCGACGGCCTCTACGCGCCGCAGACCGAGGGCGCGCTGCTCTGGAACGATCCGGACCTTGGCATCGATTGGCCGATCACCGGCGAGGCGATCTTGTCCGACAAGGACCGGATCGCGCCGCGGCTGAAGGACATGCCGAGCGCGAGCTTCTGATGAGCGAACTGGTCAGCATCCTGAACATCGAGGCGATCGACCTCGACATGTTCCGCGGCCATACGCCGGAAGGCGAGACGCGGCGTATCTATGGCGGCCAAGTGATCGCCCAGGCGCTGACGGCGGCCTACCGCACAATCGACGGCCGGGTCTGCCACTCGATGCACGCCTATTTCATTCGTGGCGGCGATCCGAAGATCCCGATCCTGCTCAAGGTCGAGCGGGTGCGCGACGGCGGCAGCTTCACCATGCGGCGCGTGACCGCGCTGCAGCACGGCCAGCAGATCTTCAATCTTTCGGCGTCGTTCCAGAACCCTGAGGCCGGCTTCGAGCATCAGATCGAGATGCCGGCTCCGCCTGGCCCCGACGGGTTGATGGACGAGGACGAACTTCGCGCCGCCTCCGGCTCGACCGAACAGCGCCGCACCTGGCCGATCGAGGTCCGGCCTGTCGATCCGATGCCCTACGGCCAGGCGCCGGTCATGGACCCGACCCAGTCGGTGTGGTTCCGGGCCCGCGACCCGTTGGGTCCCGACGTGGCGCTGAACCAGTGCGCATTGGCCTATGCCTCCGACATGACCCTGTTGGACACCTCGCTGCGTCCGCATGGCGTCGATTGGAACTCCGGCCGCCTGCAGGTGGCCAGCCTCGACCACGCCCTGTGGTTCCACCACCCCAGCGACTTCAGCCAATGGCACCTCTACGTGCAGGACAGCCCCTCGGCCTCCGGCGGGCGCGGCTTCAACCGCGGCTCGATCTTCTCGGCCGACGGCAAGCTGGTGGCCTCGGCCTCCCAGGAAGCCCTGATCCGGTTCAGGTAGTCAGGCGAAGGTCAGCGCTTCGGGGCTGGCGCGCAGGCGGGCGAGATCGCGCATCGGCGGCGCGCCGAACAGGCGGGCGTACTCGCGGCTGAACTGGGAGGGGCTCTCGTAGCCGACCTGGTGCCCGGCGCTGGCGGCGTCGAGGTGACCGCTGAGGATCAGCCGACGCGCTTCCTGTAGTCGCAACTGCTTCTGGTACTGCAGTGGGCTGAGGGCGGTGATCGTCTTGAAGTGCTCATGCAGGGCCGAGGCGCTCATCCGCGCCTCGGCGGCCAGGGCCTCCATGCTGAACGGCTGGTCGAAGTTGAGCTTGATCCAACTGATGGCCCGGTTGACCTGGACCAGGCGGCTGTCGGGGGTGGCGATTTCGCGCAATCGCCCGCCGAACTCGCCATGAAGAAGCCGGTAGAGAATCTCGCTTTCGATCAGCGGGGCGAGGAAGGGCGCATCCTGCGGATTGCCCAGCAAGCGCACCAGCCGCGCGGCGGCGTCCAGGACCTCGGGCGTGGTGGCGCCAAGCCCGACACCTGCGCCCCTTGCCGGCGGGCCCTGCGGTTGGCCGGTTTCCAGTAGCAGGGCGGCGATGGCGACAGGATCAAGGTCGAGCCGGAGACAGAGATAAGGCTTCTCCTCGCTCGCCTCTGTCACGTGGCTGACGATCGGCACGTCCACTGAGACAATCAGGTGTTTGGCGCGGTCGTAGGTGAACACCTCTTGGCCCACAATCACCTGCTTGGCGCCCTGCACGACGATGCAGACCGCTGGCTGGTGCAGGTGGGGTAGCGGCTCGGTCGGGCGCGACATGCGAATGAGCGCCACGCGCGGCAGCGCCGTTTCGTGCATGCCGTCCTCTGGCGTGAATTGGGCAAGGAGGCCGGCAAGGTCTTGGGTGGCGCTCATGCGGAAATCCCGGGCGTTGTTCGGCATGTCTTAGGCCGAACTCGTTGATTGCGCACGCGCAGGATCAGCCTTCCGGAGGATCGAGCAATGATCCTGGAGCTCTGGTCTACCGATCGGCGAACTGGCCGACGCAAGGTCGCCTCATCGAAACGAGGAGACCGAGATGTCGGACCTGAACGGAAAAGTCATCGCCATCACCGGCGCCAGTAGCGGTATCGGCGAGGCGGCTGCGCGCTTGCTGGGCGCCGGGGGAGCCAAGCTCATGCTCGGCGCTCGCCGCACTGACCGGCTGGAAAAACTGGCCGCGGAGATCGAAGCGGCGGGCGGAACGGTCCGCTTCCGCGCCCTGGACGTGACGCGTCGCGCAGACGCTCAAGCCTTCGTCGACGCTACGCTGGAGGCCTTCGGCCGGATCGACGTGCTGGTGAACAACGCCGGGGTGATGCCGTTGGCGCCCATGGAGGCGCTGAAGTTCGACGAGTGGGACCAGATGATCGACGTCAACATCCGCGGCGTCCTGCACGGCATCGGCGCGGCCCTGCCGGTGATGAAGCGTCAGGGCGGCGGCCGGTTCGTTAATGTCGCCTCGATCGGCGCGCATGTGGTGGTCCCGGCGGCCGCGGTCTATTGCGCCACCAAGTTCGCGGTGCGGGCGCTTTCAGAAGGCCTGCGTCAGGAGAGCCAGAACATTGGCGTGACGGTGATCTCCCCCGGCGTCACGGCGACCGAACTCGGGACCGGCATGTCCGACGAGGGCGGGCGCGCGGCGCTGGAGGAATTCCGCAAAGTCGCCATCGCCGCCGAGGACATCGCCCGCGCTATCGCCTTCGCCTGCGAACAGCCGGCCGGGGTGGACGTCAACGAGATCGTCGTCCGGCCCACGGCCAGCGCCTTCTAGGGCGCGACGACTTCTTCCTGCTCCACGAACCCCTTCCAGTTGTTCATGTACGCGATGAAGGCCGGGCTTAGCCGCTCGGCCTTCAAGTGCTCGCGGCTGACCGGCAGGGCGATCGAGGTGAAGTTCGGATCGGCCGCGACCTTTTCCGGGAAGTCGTGGTGCAGAATGGCCGCGCGGCCGATCAGGACATAGTCGGCGCCGTTGTCCAGGCACGCGCGGGCGGTCTCGGCGCTCATGATTTTGCCGGCCACGCCCAGCCGGACATTCCCCCGATCCAGTTCGGTGAAGTAGGACATCAGGGTGCGGCCCTTGAACGCCTCTTCGTTCGGCTCCTTGGCCACGTCCCAGAGCGACATGTCGAGGTAGTCGATCTTTCCCTGGGTCATCACCGCCTGGGCCAGGTCGCGGATCTCGGCCAGTTCCAGGTCAAAGCGCTCGGGCGACAGCCGCAGGCCGAGGGTGAAGTCGCGCCCGCAGCGGGCGCGGATGCCGTCGATGATCTCGTGCAGGATCCGGGCGCGGTTCTCCGGCGAGCCGCCGTACCGGTCCTTGCGGCGGTTGATGGTCGGCGAGAGAAACTGGCAGATGATGTAGCCGTGGGCGCCGTGGATCTCGACTCCGTCGAAGCCGGCCTTCTCCGCGCGGACGGCCGCGGCGACGAAGTCCTCCACCAACTGTTCGACCTCGGCCAGGGTCAGGGCGCGCGAACCGGTCGCCTCATCCTCAGACGGGCAGAGCGGCGCCTCGCCGATGAGCTCCTTGGGCGATCGCATGCCGGCGTGGTGCAGTTGCACCGCCGCGACGCTGCCGGCCGCCTTGATCGCCGCGGCCAGCCGGGTCAGGCCGGGCAGATGCTCGTCGCCGAACACCCCGAGTTGGCCTGGGAAGCCCTGGCCCTGGCGCTGCACGTGCGCCGCGCAGGTCATGGTCAGGCCAAAGCCGCCCTCGGCGCGGTAAGTCAGCCAGCGGAACTCGTCGTCCGACAGCGTACCGTCGGCATGGCTCTGGGTGTTGGTCAGGGGCGCCAGCATGAAGCGGTTCTTCATGCCCGGGCCGCGGGTGAAGGCGAGGGGAGCGAACAGGTCGGCGGTCATGTCAGGCCTCCACTTCAAAGGTCAGGCCGGCCTTGTCGTGCAGGCGCTTGACCAGTTTGTCGCCCATGGCCGCGCCGGGCGTCCAGATGCCGCCGGGGACCTCGGGGGTTTCCTTGATCAGGCATATGGCGGTCTCGGCGATGATTTTCGAGGTCGAGCCATAGCCCGGATCCTTGTCGCCCTTCACGGCGACCCGAACCTTGCGGCCGTCCTTGGCGATGCCGATGAAGACGACGTCGTAGAAGCCCGCCTCGCGCTCTTCCTTGCTGGGCCCCTCGCCCGGCTGCGGGCCGGAGCCGGCGTCGGCGGCGAACGAAGCCGGCGTATTGGGATCGACCACCGACATCTCGTCATAGACGAAGTCGGTCCCATAGGCGTGGCCGAGCAGCAGGTTGGAGCGGTGAACGTTCTTGGTGTTGATCGCCGCCATCATGAACGGGCCGACGTCGGCGTTCATGTCTGGGTCGTGCTCGACCTTGTCGCCGCGCGGCTGCTCGGGGCCCTTGAAGCCGGGGGTAAGCGCGAAAGGATCAACCATTAGCGCCATCAGGCTGGGGTTCTTCTGGATCGCCGCCATGGTGGCTCGGCCGCTGGCCGCGGTGCCGCCCGACAGCCCGCCGCGCATCGCCCGCATCCGGCCCTTCACGCGGGGGACTACGCCGCCCAACTTCGTCTTGGCGGTTTCCTGGGCGAAGAACACGCCCAGTTCGAAGGGAATGGAGTCAAAGCCGCAGGAGAACACGATCCGTGCGCCGCTTTTCTTGGCTGCAGCCTCGTGAGCGCCGATCATCTCGGCCATCCAGTTCGGCTCGCCCGAGAGGTCCAGATAGTCGGTTCCGGCCGCGGCGCAGGCCGCGACGAGGTCTGAGCCGTAGAGCTGGTAGGGGCCGACCGTGGTCAGCACCGCCTTGGTGGACTCCACCATGGCTTTCACCGAGGCCGCGTCGCCGGCGTCAGCGACCACCAGCGGGGTGTCCTTGGGCGCGCCGATTTCGTCGCGAACCGCCTGGAGCTTCTCAAGGCTGCGGCCGGCCATGGCCCATTTCACATCGCCGCCGACGCCGTATTGCTTGGCCAGATGCTCAGCGACCAGGCGGCCGGTGAAGCCCGTCGCTCCATAGACGATGATGTCGAATTCCGCGGCCGGGTTCATGCGCTGTCTCCCTGTATTGCCCTTGAGGCTTGGCGGGGACCTTGCCGGGATCGCGGCGCGCATGCAAACGCCCGTTTTAATCTTTCCGACCCTTGTTCGCTCTTGCCCTGCCGCTAGGGAAGCGGATCAAGTGGCGGCAACGAACGCCGCGACGCGAACGCGGCGCGCATAGGGAGATCGCCACGTGACCCAAGACGCGCCGGCTGCTGGGCCTCGGCCGCTTTCTTCGCCGATGGTGCTCTCGTTCTCCACCGTCGCCCTACCGCTGGGCGCCTTGGCCGTCGCCGTCGCCGTCTATCTTCCTCCCTACTTCGCGGCCCATCTCGGGGTCAGCCTGACCGTCATCGGAACCGCCTGGGCGGTGGTCCGGCTGCTCGACATCGGCGTCGATCCGGTCCTCGGCCTGATCATGGACCGCACGCGAACAAGGATCGGGCGCTACCGGGTCTGGATGATGATCGGCGGCCCGATCCTGATGATCGCGGTCTACGCGTTGTTCGAGGCCCCAAAGGGCATCGGTTCAGCCTATCTGATCGTGTGGTTGCTGGTCTTCTACCTCGGCACCTCGATCCTCAGCCTGGGTCACTCGGCCTGGGCCGCGACCCTGGCCACCGAATATCACCAACGTTCGCGGGTCTTTGGCGTGCTGGCCGCGGTCGGGGTGCTCGGCGCGGTGGTGGTGCTGCTGATCCCCATCGGCGCAGGCCACATCGGCTGGAGCGATGCGAAAAGCGTGCGGGCCATGGGCTGGTTCATCCTGGGCATGATCCCGATCGTGGTGGCCCTGGTCTGCCTGCGAACGCCTGAGCACGTCGCCAAGCGAACTTCGATCGAACACTTCAAGCTCAAGGACTACCTGGGCCTGATCACCAAGCCCGATCTGCTGCGTCTGTTCCTCGCCCAGATGGCCCTGACGCTTGGCCCCGGCTGGATGAGCGCGCTCTATCTCTTCTTCTTCACTGACTCTCGCCGATTCTCACCGGAGCAGGCTTCGGTCCTGCTGCTGGTCTATGTGATCGCCGGGATCGTCGGGGCGCCGCTGACCGCGCGGCTGGCCATGCGGTTCAGCAAGCATCGCACCCTGATGGTGACCACCACCTCCTATTCGCTGGGGCTGATCGCGCTGGTGCTGCTGCCCAAGGGCAGCGTTCTGGCCGCCTTGCCGGTGATGTTCTGGTGCGGCTTCATGGCCGCCGGCTTCGACCTGATGATCCGCGCCATGCTGGCCGACGTCGCCGACGAGGTCCGGTTGGAGCAGGGCCAGGAACAGCTCAGCCTGATCTACGCCCTGAACGCCTTGGCCGCGAAAATCGCCTCGGCCTTCGCGATCGGCCTGACCTTTCCGCTGCTCGCCCGGCTTGGCTACAACGCCACTGCGGGCGCGATCAATACGCCGGACGCGATCCACAGCCTGGAGTTGGCCTACATCATCGGGCCCATCGTCTTCGTGATGCTGGGCGGCGCCTGTGTGATCGGTTGGAAGCTGGACGCGCAGAAGCATGCCGACATCCGCCGCCAACTCGACGAGCGCGACACCCTCTATGCCGAAGCGCCGATCGTCGAGAGCCTGAGTGGAGAACCGGCGATCGCCGTCCTGGCCGAGGACGCGAAGGCCTGACGCGGGGTCAGAGTAGGCCCGCGCCCGAAACCGTGACAGCGTAAGGTCAGCGGCGCGTCAGAGGCCGCCCGGGGAGACCGATGAGCGGGCTGATCCTTCACCACTACGAGACCTCGCCCTTTTCCGAGAAGGTGAGGCTGATGCTGGGCCTCAAGGGCCTGGCCTGGGACTCGGTCCAAGCGCCGGTGATCATGCCCAAGCCGGAGCTGACGCCGCTGACCGGGGGTTACCGCCGTATCCCGGTTCTGCAGATCGGCGCCGACATCTACTGCGACACCCAGGTCATCCTGGCCGAGATCGAGCGGCGCGCACCCGGTCCGAGCCTGGCGCTGGGGCCGGCCTGGGCGGTCAATTTCTGGGCCGACCGATTGTTCTTCGGCGTCACCGTACCGATCATCTTCGGCGAGCTGGGCGATGCGACGCCCCAGGACTTCATCGCTGACCGCGAGAAGCTGTCCGGTCGACCTTTCAATGTCGAGGCGATGAAGGCGGCGGCCGGGATCATGCGTCCGCAGTGGCGGGCCCAGGCCGCATGGATCGAGGAGGGCCTGGCGGCTGCGGACTGGTTGTCGGGCGAGACTCCAGGCCTGGCCGACATCGCCGCCTATATGAACATCTGGTTCCTGGCCCGCAGCCTGCCCGACCTCCCCAATGAGCTGCTGGCCGGATTCGCGCGCACCCAGGCCTGGCGGGGCCGTGTCGCGGCGATTGGTCATGGCCAGAGGCGGGAAAGCACCGGCGCCCAGGCGCTGGTCGTCGCCCGCGACGCTGAGCCGGCGCCGGCGCCGGTTCATGACGTCAACGACCCGCTCGGTCTGTCGATCGGCGCCGCGGTGGTCGTGTCCGCCGATGACTATGGCCGCGATCCGGTCGCCGGGACGTTGGCGGCGCTCACCACAGACCGCGTGGTGGTGGCCCGTGACACCCCCGAACTTGGCAAGACCCACATTCATTTCCCACGCGCCGGCTACATCGTCGGCAAGGCCTGAAGGAGTATTTCCATGGATGACCGCATTACGGTGGAGCTGAAGGACGGCGTGGCCGACGTGCGCCTGACTCGCGCCGACAAGATGAACGCCCTCGACGACGCGATGTTCTCGGGCCTGATCGAGATGGGCGAGCGGCTGAAAACCGAGAAGGGCGTCCGCGCTATCGTGTTGTCGGGGGAGGGCAAGGCCTTCTGCGCCGGTCTCGACATGGGCAATTTCGGCAAGATGGCTTCGGGTGAGCGCAACGGCGGCCAGTCCTCGACCGGCGAAAGCCTGCTGACCCCCAAGCGCACAGCCGGCGGTTCGAACCGCGCCCAGCATGCGGTGATGGTCTGGCGCGAGCAGCCGGTCCCGGTGATCGCCGCCGTGCATGGTGTGGCCTTTGGCGGCGGCTTCCAGTTGGCGCTCGCCGCCGACTTGCGGTTCGTCACCGCCGACATCCGCATGGCGGTGATGGAGATCAAGTGGGGCCTGGTGCCGGACATGGCCGGCATGGTGCTGATGAAGGGCCTGGTTCGCGACGATGTTGCGCGTGAACTGACCTATACCGGCCGAATCTTCCAGGGCGAGGAGGCCGCGCGCCTGGGCATCGCCACCCGGGTCTGCGCCGATCCCCGCGCCGAGGCCCTGGCCCTGGCCGCCGAGATCGCCAGCAAGAGCCCAACCGCCATTCGCGGCGCCAAGCGGCTGCTCGATATGGTCGCTGACGCCGACCAGCACGCCATCCTGCTGGCCGAAAGCCAGGAGCAGGGCGCGCTGATCGGTTCGCCCAACCAGGTTGAGGCGGTGATGTCGAACATGCAGAAGCGCGCCGCCGTCTACGCCGACTGATGGTCACGCTCTACCACTGCACCGATGCTCGTTCCTTCCGCGCCCTCTGGGCGCTGGAGGAACTGGGCGTTCCTTACGAACTGAAGCTGTTGCCGTTCCCGCCGCGCGCCCTGTCGCCGGGCTATCTGGAGATCAATCCGCTCGGGACCATTCCGTTCTTTGTGGATGGCCAGACGCAGATGACCGAGTCAGCCGCCATCGTTCAGTACCTGACCACCAAGCATGGCGGGCCGCTGGCGGTGGCGCCAGACGACCCTGCCTATGGCGACTGGCTGAACTGGCTGCACCGGGGCGAGGCGACCCTGACCTTCCCCCAGACCCTGGTGCTTCGCTACACCCGGCTGGAGCCGAAGGAGCGGCGCAATCCGCAGGTCGCTGAAGACTACGCCCGCTGGTTCATGGCGCGGTTGCGGTCGGTCGATGCGGCGCTGGAGCGCGGAGACTATCTCTGCGCCGGACGCTTCACCGCCGCGGATATTTCGGTCGGCTACGCTCTGCTGCTGGCGCGCACGCTGGGCCTGAATGAGCGCTTCAGTCCGGCGATTGACGCCTATTGGGAGCGCTTGGCGGGACGCGAGGGGTTTGGGCGAGCCAAGGCGGCGCAGGCCAGCGAGGGCGCGCCGGACTGGCAGGGGTGATGCGGCGCTGAGCGCCGCCCCCTCACCTAACCTCTCCCGAGGGAGAGGGATTGGCGCTTCTTCTCCTCTCCCCACCTGGGAGAGGCCGGGTGAGGGGGCCTATGCCGCCCACTCGGCCAGCACGTCAGGGTCGGTTTCCGTCACTTGATCCCGCAGCTCCTCGAACGCTTCCGGTTCCAGCAACCGTGACAACGCCCAGACCGCGGCGCCGCGAACCAGCGACGATGGATCGCCTAGATGCTCCTGCGCCACGGTCGCCAGACTCGGATCCCCCGAATTGCCGATGGCGTAGAGCACGTTGCGGAGGAACCGGTCGCGGCCGATGCGCTTCACCGGGTTCTTGGCGAACAGGGCGCGGAACGCCGGATCGTCCAGCTGCGCCAGATCGGCGAGCGCCGGCGCCTTCAGTTCTTCCCGCGCTGTCAGCCGCATCTCGCGCGAGGCGCTGGCGAACTTGTTCCAGGGGCAGACCGACAGGCAATCGTCGCAGCCATAGATCCGGTTGCCCAGCATGGGCCGAAACTCGGTCGGGATCGGCCCCTTGAGTTCGATCGTCAGGTACGAAATGCAGCGCCGGGCGTCGAGTTGATAGGGCGCGGGAAAGGCTTTGGTCGGGCAGACGTCGAGGCAGGCGCGGCACTGGCCGCAGGAGCCGCCGCTCGTCTCGTCCGGCGTCAACTCCAGCTCGGTCAGGATCGAGCCGAGAAACAGCCAGGAGCCGAAGTCGCGGCTGACCAGATTGGTGTGCTTGCCCTGCCAGCCGAGCCCGGCCCGTTCGGCCAGGGGCTTTTCCATCAGCGGCGCGGTGTCGACGAACACCTTCAGGTCGCCGCCGAAGCGCGAGACCAGCCAGCCGGCCAGTTGCTTCAGCCGGCCCTTGATCAGCTCGTGATAGTCGTCGCCCTGGGCGTAGACCGAGATTGCGCCTCGGTTCCGGTTCTTCAGGGTCTCGAGCGGGTCGTGGTCGGGACCGTAGTTGACGCCGAGCATGATCGCCGAACGCGCGCCGTCCCACATGGCGGTTGGGTGTCGGCGGCGATCCTGAGTGTCGGCGATCCAGCCCATCTCGCCATGCCGGTCGTTCTCGACGAACTCGGCCAAGCGGTCAGAGGCCGCCCACTCCGCGCGTGCGTCGGCGAACCGGCAGACATCGAAGCCCAGCTCGGCGGCGCGTGCGCGGATCAGCTCGTTGGCGTTGGGATCAGAAGTCGAGATCGTCATAATGCGGCGCCGGCGCGAGGCCGGGCCAGCGATCGGCCAGCAGCGGCCGGAAGCACGGCCTCGATTTCAGCTTCATGTACCACGTCTTGACCGCGGGGAAGTCGCGCCACGGCACGTCGCCGAAATAGTCGATCACCGACAGGTGCGCGGCGGCGGCGAAATCAGCCAGCGACAGGCGCCGTCCAGCCAGCCAATCACGCGAGGACAGCAGGCTTTCCACATAGGCCAGATGCACTCGCAGCGCCTCGCGGCCTTGGCGCAGGCTCGCCAGGTCCGGAGCCCCCAGGCCCAGCAGCCGCTTTTCCATCTTCTCGTGCAGGATGAAGCCGCCGACTTCGTAGTCGAACTTGCGGTCGAACCACTGCAGCAGGCGCCGGGCCTCGGCGCGCTCGGCCGCGTCACGGCCCAGGAGGGGCGGCTCGGGGTGGGCTTCTTCCAGATAGTCCAGGATGGCGCGGCCTTCGCACAGCACCAGTCGTTCGCGACTGCCGCCGACGCACAGCACCGGCGTTAGCCCCGAGGGGTTCATTTTAACCAGGCTGGCCGGGCGTTCCCAGTAGCGGACCTGCTCCTCGATGAACGGCAGGCGCTTCTCGCCCAGGGCCAGGCGAACCTGACGGGAAGCGGGGTCGAGCGGGAAATGAAGAAGGGTGAGTTCGAGGCTCATGATGTCGCGGATATGCTCAAAGCTCCAAGAGCGCCCTGACCTCTTAAGGCCGCGTTTACTAGAACCCGTTTTGGGCGTGGAGTGGGCGGGCGCTCGGCCTAAACGCGCGAGGCGTGGGCAAAGGCGCCTTCATGTGGCGCGGCGCGTCCCTTTGGGTCGGCGTGGATGATGATGTCGGCCGCCGGAAACTCGGCCAGCACCCGGTTTTCGCAGGCGATCACCTTGTCGTGGGCGGCCTCCAGCGTCTGGTCCGGATCGAGCTCGATTTGCAGCTCGATATGCACAAACGGTCCCGAGACGCGGGTGCGGAGACTATGGACACCCTTGATCGCGGGGTCGGCGCCCGCGAGCTCGACGATCCGCTCACGTTCCTCGTCGGGCAGTTCGCGGTCCATCAACTGGTTGGAAGCCTCCCGGAATACGCCGACCGCGCTCCAGACCAGGAGCGCGGCGACCAACAGGCCGGCCACGGCGTCGAGGCGGCCCCAGCCGAGCAGGGCGGTGGCCGCGATGCCCAGCAGGGCGATCGTGTTTGAGGCGAGGTCTGACGCGTAGTGGGCGCGGTCACCGGCGACCGCCACCGAGGCCGTGCGCCGGAGCACCAGGGTCTGTGCGTAGATCAGCCCCCCGGTGAGAATGGTGGAAACCACCATCACGATCATCGCCCAGCCTTCGTTGGCGATCGGTTGAGGGTTCAGGATGCCCATGATCGCCTCGCGGCCGATCAGAGCGGCCGAGGCGAACACCAGGCCGGCCTGGACCAGGCTGGCGAAGGCTTCGGCCTTGCCGTGACCGAACCGGTGCTCGGCGTCGGGCGGGGTGGTGGCGTAGCGGACGGCGACGAAGGTCACCAGCGAGGCCAGCAGGTCGAGGCCGGAGTCTGCGGCCGAGGCGAGGAGGGCCACCGAACCGCTGACCAGCCAGACCCCGCCCTTGATCACCACCAGCACCATGGCCACGCAAATCGAGGCCAGGGTGATCTTGCGGGTGAGGGCTGCGGTCTCGTCGAGCGCAAGGCGAGGCTGAAGGGCGGCGGTCATCCCGCCTATCTAGCCTCGCTGCTCAAGCAACCCCAGCGCGAACGACTCTCGGGTCAGGCCGCTTGGCGCGGCTGGGGTCCCACATAGATCGACTGCGGGCGGATCAACCGTCCCCCGGCGACCTGTTCGCGGGCGTGCGCGATCCATCCGGCGACGCGGCCCATGGCGAAGACGCAGGTGAAGGCGGCCGGCGGGAAGGCGAGCGCCTCGAGCAACAGCGCCGTGTAGAATTCGACATTGGTGTCGAGGGCCCGGTCGGGCTTGTGCTCCTTCAATATGGCCAGGGCGGCGGCTTCGACCGACTCTGCGAAGGCGATGCGGCCGGGGCGAGTGTTGGAGCCCTCGTCCATCCGGCGAACGGCCGCCTTCAGCGCGTCGGCGCGGGGATCGCGGACCCGATAGATGCGGTGGCCAAAGCCCATCAGTCGGTCGCCACGGGCCAGGGCCTGTTCAATCCAGACGCGGGCGTTGGCGGGATTTCCAATTTCATCCAGCATCTCGATCACGGGGCCGGGCGCCCCGCCGTGAAGCGGGCCCTTCAAAGCGCTGATCCCGCCCAACACCGCGGACGTCAGGCCCGCGCGGGTCGATGCGATCACGCGCGCGGCGAAGGTCGAGGCGTTCAGGCCGTGGTCGCTGACCGTGACCAGATAGGTATCCAGCGCGTCGATCTCGGCTTGCCGCGCCGGCTTGCCGCGCATCATTCGCAAGATATCGGCCGCGTGGGGCAGGCTGGGATCAGGCGCCACCGGCGCTTCGCCGGCCTCGGCGCGAACCACGGCGGCGGTGAAGACCGCCGGCGCCGCGAGCAACCGCAGTGCGGTGGCCAAGTCGTCGCCATCGGCCAGCCGGGCGGTGAGCGCCCGCATCGCTTCGATCGGCGAGCGATCCAGCAGGCCGGTGTCCAGGCCGGCGACTTCGGAAAACACCTCGACCCGCGCTGCGCCCAGTGATGCGGTCAGGTCGGCCGGCAGCTCATCGAAGAAACCATCGAACAACAGCGCAGCGAGGTCCTCGAAGCGCGTTCGACCGGCCAGTTCGTCCAATGAGCGGCCGCGGATGATCAGCACGCCGCGTTGGCCGTCGACTTCTGACAGCACGGTTTGGGCGGCGACGACGTCTTCAAGGCCATCGGACATGGCGTATCTCCTCTTGCTCCCCGCGATATTTGCCTCCAAGCTTGATGGGTCAATCTTGATCAATATAATCAACATATGCCCGCCCAGGCCGCCAAACCCGCCGAATGGATCGCCGCCGACGAGGCCCGCTCTCGCCTGGGCGTTCGGCCGCAGACGCTCTACGCCTATGTGAGCCGTGGGCGGGTGCAGGTGCGGGCCGATCCGCACGATCCGCGGCGCAGCCTCTATCGCGCCGCCGATATCGCGTCGCTCGCCGACCGCAAGGCGCGCAGTCGCAAGGTCTCCGATGTGGCGGCTGGCGCCATCGCGTGGGGTGAGCCGGTGCTGGCGTCCGCGATCACCACCGTGGCCGGCGGACGGCTGTTCTATCGAGGGCGCGATGCGGTCGAGCTTTCGCAAACCGAAACCCTGGAGGCGGTGGCCCGCTTGCTGCGGGGTGGTCATGGCGCGGCTCTGAAGCGCACCGATCGTCCGAAGCCGCCGGAGGGCGCGGACATGCGCAGTCGGGCCTTCGCCGCCTTGGCCGCGCGAGCCGGGATCGACCCTCCGGCTCGCGGACGCAATCCGCTGGCCCTCGCAGTCGAGGCCGCCACCCTGCTCGATGTCCTGACCGACGCCGTGGCTGCAGAGGTTGGTGGCGGCGCCATCGCCAACCGCCTCGCCCTGGCATGGGGGCTGGGGCCGGGTGGACCTGGCGCCGACCTGATCCGCCGAGCGCTGGTGCTGCTGGCCGATCACGAGCTCAACGCCTCGACTTTCGCCGCCCGGGTCGCCGCCTCCACGGGCGCTTCGCTGGCGGCTTCGGGCCTGGCGGGGCTGGCTGCGCTGTCGGGACCTCGTCACGGCGGTGCAGCGGCGGCGATCCAGAGCTTGGCGCGAGATGCGATCCAGACGACCCCACGCGCCGCGATCGCCGCGCGGTTGGCGGAAGATCGCTCCATTCCGGGCTTTGGCCATCAGCTTTATCCGGATGGCGACCCGCGGGCCGAGGCGTTGCTGGATCGCTTCGAGCTGACGCCGGAGATGGCCCGGCTATGTTCGGCGGCCACGGCGGTGACCGGTCTGCCGCCTAATGTCGATTTCGCGTTGGTGGCGATGTCCGAAAGCCTGAAGCTGCCGCCGGATGCGCCCTTCGCCCTGTTCGCCGTGGCGCGCTGCGCCGGGTGGATCGCCCACGCCATCGAGCAGGGTCAGACTGATCAGATAATTCGTCCGCGGGCGCGCTACGTCGGGGTCGAGGTCGCCTGACGCGTTTCTCTTCTGGCGTCAGTCGCAATTTGCATCAATCCTCAGGTTGTACCTGGGAGGTGGGTGATGATTGGCGCGACGTTGTTGGGCTGGGTCATGCTGGCCTTGATCCAGATCATGGCCGCCGAGGCCGGATACCGACTCCACAATTGGGCCCGCGCGCGTCGCAAGGAAAACCCCGACGACGAGGATGAGGGTCCGGCTACGTGCTCAGCGCCGCGCTTGGTCTGCTCGGCCTGTTGATCGCCTTCGTGTTCAGCATGGCCGCGGCGCACCATGAGAGCCGCCGCGACCTGGTCTTGCAGGAGGCGGATGCGATCTCGTCGGCGGTGCAACACTATCAACTGCTTCCCGAGCCGCACCGCACGGTGCTGATCTCGACCATGGCCGACTACGTGAAAGTCCGGCGGGAGTTCTTCGATGTCGGCGACGACTTCGACAAGATCGACGAGACCATGGCCCGCACCGAGCAGTTGCAGGAGGTGATCTGGAACGAGGCCGGCGTCGCCCTGGCGCTGCCGGAAGCGCATCGGCTGACCGTGCCGGTGCTGAACATCACCAGCCAGATGTTCGATTCCGCGGCGCTTCGGTACGAGGCCTTGAATGTGAAGGTGCCCGAACGGGCGCTCCAGGTGCTGGTCCTCTACGCGGTGGTCACCGCGGCGATCATGGGGCACGGCCTCGCGCCGGGCGGAAGGCGCCACTTCACCTCGACGGCGGGTCTCTTCCTGCTGATCGCCCTGGCCATCAGCTTGGTTATCGACCTCGACAGCCCGCGCGTCGGCAGCGTCCACGTCTCCCAGGCGCCTATGGAGCGGGTGATAAATCAGGTGCTCGCGACGGCGGCGAAGCTGCCTCGCCCCGCCGTCGCGAACTGACCTGTCAGGCTCGGTGGTGAACCGCCTCTTCCTCGGCCAGCGGCTTGTCGAGGCGGCCGACCATTTCCTTGGGCACGACCTGCCAGAACTTGCCGAGATGGCGGTCCCAGTCGCGCAGGACGCCGGCGGCGAGGGCCGACCCGGTCTCGCGCGCGTGTTCCTCGACCAGCGCCTTGAGCTCAGCCTCCCAATGCCGGGTCCCGATCCGCTGGACCACGACGCTGTCGGTGTTCAGCATGGTCAGGAACCGGTCGTGAAGGTCGAGGACGAAGGCCATGCCGCCAGTCATGCCGGCTGCGAAGTTGAATCCGACAGGCCCCAGCACCACCGCCCGGCCGCCGGTCATGTATTCCAGTCCGTTCGCGCCCATGCCCTCGACCACCGCCACGGCGCCTGAGTTGCGCACGCCGAACCGCTCGCCGGCCAGACCCGCTGCGAACAGCTTTCCGCTGGTCGCGCCATAGAGGACAGTGTTGCCGAGAATGGCGTTGGTCTCAGGCGCCGCCAGATGCGGTGACGGCCGGATGATGATGGTCGCCCCCGACAGGCCCTTGCCGACATAGTCGTTGGCTTCGCCGGTCAGTTCGATGCGCAGGCCTTGCACCGCGAAGGCGCCCAGGCTTTGCCCCGCCGACCCCTTCAACTGCACGGTCAGGTGCCCGGCCGGCAGGCCGTGCATCCCGAACCGCCGCGTGATGTGCGAGGAGGTCCGCGATCCAATGGCGCGGGCGGTGTTCTGCACCGTGTAGGTGAGCTGCATCTTCTCGCCCCGCTCCAGCAACGGCGCGGCGTCGCGGACGATCTGGGCGTCGAGGGTGTCGGGCACCTCGTTGCGGCCCTCCACCGTGCAATAGGCGGCGTTCTGGCCAGGGTCGGCCTTGACCAGCAGGGGGTTGAGGTCGAGGTCGTCGAGGTGTTCGCCGCCGCGTGAAACCTGTTGGAGCAGGTCGGTGCGGCCGACGATCTCGGTCAGTGAACGGAAGCCTAGACCCGCCAGGATCTCGCGGACTTCCTCGGCGATGAAGGTGAAGAGATTGATCACCTTCTCCGGGCTGCCGGAGAACTTCTCGCGCAGCGCCTCGTCCTGGGTGCAGACCCCGACCGGGCAGGTGTTGGAGTGGCACTGGCGCACCATGATGCAGCCCATGGCGATCAGGCTGGCGGTGCCGATGCCGAATTCCTCGGCGCCCAGCATGGCGGCGATGACGATGTCACGGCCGGTCCGCATCCCGCCGTCGGCCCGCAGGCGGACCGAGTGGCGCAGGTTGTTGAGGGTCAGGACCTGATTGGCCTCCGACAGGCCCATTTCCCAGGGGCCGCCGGCGTACTTGATCGAGGTCTGCGGCGAGGCGCCGGTACCGCCGACATTGCCGGAGATCAGGATCACATCCGCCTTGGCCTTGGCTACCCCGGCGGCGATGGCGCCGATGCCGGTCATGGCGACCAGCTTCACGCAGACCCGGGCGTCCGGGTTGATCTGCTTCAGGTCGTAGATGAGCTGGGCCAGATCCTCGATGGAGTAGATGTCGTGGTGCGGCGGCGGGCTGATCAGCATCACGCCGGGCGTCGCATGCCGCAGCTTGGCGATCAGTTCGGTGACCTTGAAGCCGGGCAGCTGACCGCCTTCGCCGGGCTTGGCGCCTTGGCTGACCTTGATCTCGATCTCGCGGCACTGGTTCAGGTATTCGGCGGTCACGCCGAACCGGCCCGAGGCGATCTGCTTGACCGCCGAGTTCGGGTTGTCTCCGTTGGGCAGCGGCTTGTAGCGAGCGGGATCCTCGCCGCCCTCGCCGGAGACGCTCTTCGCGCCGATCCGGTTCATGGCGATGTTCAGCACGCCGTGCGCCTCGGGCGACAGCGCGCCCATGCTCATGCCTGGGGTCAGGAAACGCTTGCGGATCTCGTTGACGCTTTCGACCTCGTCCAGCGAGACCGGCTTGGCGCTCGAGCGCAGGTCCAGCAGGTCGCGCAGCTGGATGGTCGGCATCCGGCGCATGCCCTCGGAGAAGGCCTTGTAGGTTCCATAGTCGCCGGTGTCGCAGGCCCGCTGCAGGGTGTGGATCATCCGCGCCTCGAAGGCGTGGCTCTCGCCCGAGCGCCGCGCCTTGTAGAAGCCGCCGACCGGCAGGCTGATGGCCGAGGCGTCCCAGGCCTTGCGGTGCAGCTCGACCGCCTTGGCTTCGAGGCCGGCCAAGCCGATGCCGGAGATGCGCGAGGGCATGCCGGGGAAGAACTCGGCGACCAACGCGCGGCTGAGCCCCACGGCTTCGAAGTTGTAGCCGCCGCGATAGGAGGAGATCACCGCGATCCCCATCTTGGCGATGATCTTCAGCAGCCCGCCCTCGATGGCGTGCTTGAAGTTCAGGCAGACCTGGCGAAGCGACAGGTCCCCGGTCAGGCCGCGCTCCATCCGGTCCTGGAAGCTCTCCTGGGCCAGATAGGCGTTTACCGCCGTCGCGCCGACCCCGACCAGCACCGCGAAATAGTGGGTGTCGAGGCACTCGGCCGAGCGGACGATGATCGAGACGTAGGAGCGCAGGCCCTTCGAAACCAGCCAGGCGTGGACCCCGCCCGTCGCCAGGATCATCGGCAGGGCCACGCGGCCCGGGCCGCTGGCCTCATCGCTGAGCACGATGGTCGCGCAGCCGCGCAGGGCCGCGTCCTCGGCCTCGGCGCGAATGCGGTCGAGATTGGCGCGCAGGGCGTCGCCCGGGCGGCTCTCTTCGGCCGGGATCGGCATGGTCGCGTCGATGACCGCGACGTTCTTCTCGCCGATGAAGCCGATGATCCGCTGGTACATGCCGGTGGTCAGCACGGGGCTTTCCATCACGAACACGTCGGTCTGGGCCTCGTCCTGAGCCAGGATGTTGCCGAGGTTCTTGAACCTGGTCTTCAGGCTCATCACCGAGGTTTCCCGCAATGAGTCGATCGGCGGGTTGGTGACCTGGCTGAAGTTCTGGCGGAAGAAGTGCGACAGCGGCCGGTACTGATCACTCAGCACCGCCAGCGGCGCATCATCGCCCATCGAGCCGACAGCTTCCTTGCCGTCCTCGACCATCGGGGCGAGCAGCAGTTCGATGTCTTCCAGGCTGAGGCCGGCGGCCACCTGACGGCGGATCAATTCCTCGCGGCCATAGGCGCGGGGTTCCGGACCCGGCGCGATCTCGGTTTCCAGATCGACCATGTTGCCCAGCCACTGGTCGTAGGGGTGGCGCTGGGCAAGGTGGTCGATGATCTCGTCTTCGCCATAGAGCCGGCCTTCGGCGAGATCGATGGCCAGCATGCGGCCGGCCGCGATGTGCGACTTCTTGACGATCCGAGCCTCGTCAATCCGGCACATGCCGGCCTCCGAGCCCATGATCAGCAGGCCGTCATCGGTATAGGTCACCCGCAGCGGACGCAGGCCGTTGCGGTCCTTGCCGGCCACGACCCAACGGCCATCGCTGGCGCAGATGGCGGCGGGCCCGTCCCAGGGCTCCATCACTGAATTGCAGTAGGCGTAGAGCGCCTTGTGCGCCGGCTTGATCTGCTCGTCGGAGCGCGAATTCCAGGCCTCCGGCATCAACAGGGCCTTGGCCATGGGCGCGTCGCGCCCAGCCCGGACCAACACCTCGAAGGTGTTGTCGAGCGCCATCGAGTCCGAGCCGTGCGGGTCCTGGATGACCGGCTTCACGTCGTCGCCCATCTCGCCGAACGCGTCGGCGGCCATGCGGATTTCATGGCTCCGCATCCAGTTGACGTTGCCCTTCTTGGTGTTGATTTCCCCGTTGTGGGCCAACATCCGGAACGGCTGGGCCAGCCGCCATTCGGGGAAGGTGTTGGTCGAATAGCGTTGGTGGAAGATCGCCACGGCGGCCGAGAACCGCTCGTCGCGCAGGTCGGGATAGAACTCGTCGATGTGTTCGGCGAGGAACATGCCCTTGTAGATCAGCTGCCGGGCCGAGAACGAGCACAGGTAGAAGTGCTGGATGCCCGCGGCGGCGATGCGCTTTTCGATGCGCTTGCGGCACAGGAACAGCGCGCGTTCCAGCGGCTCGCCCTCCAAGCCCGCGGGCGGGGAGAGCATGATCTGTTCGATCTCGGGGCGGGTGGCGTTGGCCTTCTCGCCGATCACCGAGGTATCGACCGGCACTTGGCGCCAACCATAGATGTAGAACCCGAAGCGCAGTGCCTCGGCCTCGACGATGGTCCGGGCCGCTTCCTGGGCCGAGAGGTCGTTGCGCGGGAGGAACACCTGGCCGACGGCGATCGGGCCAGGGCGCAGGACGTGGCCGATGCGGGCCACCTGGTCTGCGAAGAAGTCCTGCGGGACCGACAGCAGCACGCCGGCGCCGTCGCCGGTCTTGCCGTCGGCGTCGACCGCGCCGCGGTGCCAGACGCTCTTCAGCGCGCGCAGGGCCAACTCGACCACCTCGCGGCGCGGCTTGCCGTCCAGCGCGCAGACCAGCCCGACCCCGCAGGCGTCGCGTTCGTCGCCAGGGCTGTAGGCGTGGCCGTCGATCAAGAGCTGGCGGTTGGCGAGATAGAGTTCGGCTTGAGTCATCGCGCTCACTCCGCCGCGACCAGCGCCGGGGCGCTGACCTGGGCTTGCAGGTAGTTATGGATGGCGTCGGCCGCGTCGCGGCCGTCGCGGATGGCCCAGACCACCAGGGAGGCGCCGCGGACGATGTCGCCGGCGGCGAACACGCCAGGCAGGCTGGTCTGCATGGTCTTGAAGTCGGCCTTTAGCGTGCCCCAGCGGGACACCGCCAGATCGGGGGCGCCAAATTGCGCGGGCAGGTCTTCCGGGTCGAAGCCGAGCGCCTTGATCACCAGGTCCGCCGGCAGGTCGAAGTCGCCGTTCTCGACCTCTTCCGGGGCCGAGCGCCCGGTCGCGTCGGGCGGACCGAGCCGCATGCGCGCGGCCCGCAGGCCGGTGGCGTGGTCGGCTTCGCCCAGCACGGCGCGCGGCGCTGCGAGCCACTCGAAGACCACGCCTTCCTCTTCGGCATGTCCGACCTCGCGGGCCGAGCCCGGCATGTTGGCGCGGTCGCGGCGATAGAGGCAGGTGACGGACTTCGCGCCCTGGCGCACGGCGGTCCGCACGCAGTCCATCGCCGTGTCGCCGCCGCCGACCACCACCACGTCGCGTCCGGCCGCGTTCAGTTCGCCGCTTTCGAAAGCCGGGACTTGGTCGCCCATGCCGGTGCGGTTGGACGCGATCAGGTAGTCGAGCGCCGGCGCGACGCCAGCGGAGCCCGCGCCCGGCAGGGTGAGTTCGCGCGCCGCATAGACGCCGGTGGCGATCAGGATCGCGTCATGCTGCTGGCGAAGCTCGGCCAACGGTGCGTCGCGGCCGACCTCGAAGCCCAGCCGAAATTCGATCCCGCCTTCGGCCAACCGGCGGGTGCGGCGCTCGACCACGTCCTTCTCCAGCTTGAAGCCGGGAATGCCGTAGATCAGCAGGCCGCCGGCCCGGTCGTGGCGGTCATAGACGGTGACCTCGTAGCCGCCTTCGCGCAGGCGCTCGGCCGCGGCCAGGCCGGCCGGCCCGGCGCCGATCACGCCGACCGACTGGCCGCGCAGCTTGCCGGGGACCAGCGGCTGGACCCAGCCTTCCTCCCAGGCCTTGTCCGTCAGGTAGCGCTCGACGGCGCCTATGGTCACGGTGCCGTGACCCGATTGCTCGATGGTGCAGGAGCCTTCGCACAGCCTGTCTTGCGGGCAGATGCGGCCGCAAATCTCCGGCATCGAGTTCGTCGCTTGAGAGAGGGCGTAGGCTTCCTGCAGCCTGCCCTCGGCGGTCATCCGCAGCCAGTCGGGGATGTTGTTATGGAGCGGGCAGTGGGTTTGGCAGAACGGGATGCCGCACTGCGAACAGCGCGAGGCCTGCTCGGCCGCCTTGGCGTCGATGAAGTCGGCATAGATCTCATGGAAATCGCCCGAACGGGCCGGCGCGGCGCGCTTGGCGGGGGTGGTCCGCTCGACCGTCGTGAACTTCAGCATCCGTTCGGCCATGGCCGCACCTCCACGCCCGCACCCCGGGCGAGGGCGTTTTAGACGTCAAAAAGGTCTCGGGAAATGGCATGGTAAAATTATGGGACAAAATTGAGTCGTCAGACAAATCTCATCAGGTCGCTCTCGTCTTACTTGACAAAAATAGTCCATGAAATGGATGAACGAGAAATTTACCCTGTTCTAGGCCCCTGTTCGTCCATCTTCGCCAAAAGGAGTCGCCCGTGCCGGATTGGATCGCCGCCGTCATTCTTGGTCTTGTTGAGGGCCTGACGGAGTTCATTCCGGTCTCGTCGACGGGCCACCTGCTGCTCACCAAGAAGCTGCTCGGCCTGCCCAGCGGCTTCTGGGACACCTTCAGCGTCATGATCCAGCTCGGCGCGATCCTGGCGGTGGTGGTCGTCTACTTCCAGAAGCTGTGGAACGTGCTCATCACCCTGCCGAGCGATCCGAAGTCACGCTGGTTCGCGACCAGCGTGCTGCTGTCGGTGCTGCCGTCGATGGCCATCGCCTTCGTGGCGCACGACTTCATCAAGACGGTGCTGTTCGAAAGCGTGGTGCTGATCTGCGTGATGCTGATCCTCGGGGGGATCGTGCTGCTGATCGTCGATCGCTGGGCGCCCGAGCCCAAGGAGCATGACGCCATGCAGCTGTCATGGAAGCGCTCGCTCGGCGTCGGCTTCTGTCAGTGCCTGGCCATGGTTCCCGGCGTTTCGCGCTCAGGCGCGACCATCGTGGGCGGCGTGCTGCTCGGCGTCGACCGCCGCGCGGCGGCCGAGTTCTCGTTCTTCATGGCCATCCCGACCATGGTCGGGGCCTTCGCCCTGGATTTCTGGTCGAACCGCGACGTGCTGACCGGCGAGAACCTGGGGATCATCGCCATCGGCTTCGTGGTCAGCTTCTTCTCCGGCCTGATCGTCGTGAAGACCATGCTGGACTTCATCAACCGCTACGGGCTCGCGCCCTACGGCTGGTGGCGGATCGGCGTGGGCCTGATCGGCCTCGGCGTGGTGTTTCTGGGGTAGAAAAGACCCTCTCACCCGACCTCTCCCCGCCGGGGAGAGGTGATGCGCAATTCCTCTCCCTTGGGAGAGGCTAGGTGAGGGGCGGCGCGCAGCGCCGAATGCGGCCCTCGTCGCCTCAGGTCGCCGGAATGACCTGATCGGCGAACTGCCCGCCCTTGCGGAAGCGATAGAGATAGGTCGGCAGGATCGCCTCGACCGTGATCGGGGCGGCCACGCCAAGCTCGGCGAGGCCCGGCAGAGCCGGATTGGCGACATTGTCGGTCTTCAGCAGCTCGACCTGATCGGCGGTGAGCGGCGGAGCGATCGGGGTCAGGGCTGCGATCGGCTGGCACAGCTTGCCGATGAGCGCGGCGATCGGGAACGGAAGCCGCACCAGGCCGCGGCGACGCTCGACTTGAGCCAGGACCTGTTCAAGCACTTCACGGAAGCTGTAGACGCCAGGGCCGCCGAGTTCGAAGGTCTTGCCGGCGCAGTCCTCAGCGGTCACAGCCGCGGCGGCGGCGCGGGCCACGTCGCTGACGAAGACCGGCTGGAACTTGGTCTCGCCGTCGCCGATCAGCGGCAGGACGGGGCTGAACACGCTCATCTGGGCGAACTTGTTGTAGAAGCCGTCGCCCTGACCGAACACCACCGAGGGGCGCAGGATCACCGCGTCCGGGTGGGCCTGGAGAACTGCGGCTTCACCCTCGGCCTTCGAGCGGGCGTAGTGCGACGTCGATTCCAGGCTCGCGCCGATGGCCGACAACTGCACCATGCGGGTCACGCCCAGTTCGCGCGCGGCCTTGGCGACGTTGCGGGCGCCGTCGATATGCACGGCGTCGAACTTCTGGCGGCCCGTCTCATAAAGAATGCCGACCGTGTTGATGCAGGCCTGAGCCCCGCGCAGGGCCCGACGAACCGAGGCCTCGTCACGGATATTGGCCTGGACCACCTCGACCTGACCGACGTCGCCCATGAGCCGCATCGTGTGCGCCAGATGGGGTTGGCGAACGGCCACGCGGATGCGCAGGCCGCGCTTCGCGAGCGCCCGCACAATCTGAGTTCCGATGAAGCCCGATCCGCCAAAGACCGTGACCAGATCCTGCATGTCGTCCGCCTGCGAATAAAAGCGCTGAAAACGAAGGGGTTTGGAGCCGTCCGGATAGACGATGCAGCGGCGCCCTGCAATGCGACTTACATATCTCTCAATGAGGGCGTTGACCCCGATCAGGCGGCGCCCTAAGAGACGCCCCTCGCGCGATCCCAAGCGGGTCGGGCCCAGGTGGCGGAATTGGTAGACGCGCTGGCTTCAGGTGCCAGTGGCCGTAAGGTCGTGGAGGTTCGAGTCCTCTCCTGGGCACCATCCCTTTGAAAGGGATGGTGCTTTCTAACTCTCCCAGACATTGAATATGTTCGGCGGCCCCTGGCGCAGACGCGGCGGGCGATTGGCGATAGCCAGTACGACTTGGAAGGCGAGCATCGGCGCGCCTCATCTTCCATGGCTTTGACGGCTTAGGTTCCTGGGCGCCGCGGCTCTCTCTATATAGGAGAGAGACAAATTCAGTTCGGAGCGCGAGGCCCTTGGCCAATTATCTGCATAAGGGCGATCTGCCCGACGGGGTTCTTACCGACGCCGAGGCCGTCGCCATTGATTCGGAAACCATGGGCCTGGCCCTGGGCCGCGATCCGCTTTGCGTGGTGCAGCTCTCCGACGGCAAGGGCGACGCCCATCTGGTGCAGCTCGATCGCGCCACCTACGACGCTCCCAACCTGAAGCGCCTTCTGACCAACCCCAAGGTCGTGAAGATCTTCCACTTCGGCCGCTTTGATATCGCCATGTTCCACCTGCACCTTGGGGTGGTCACCGCGCCGGTCTATTGCACCAAGATCGCCTCCAAGCTGGCGCGCACCTACACCGACCGTCACGGCCTGAAGGACGTGACCAAGGAGTTGATCGGCGTCGATATGTCCAAGGCTCAGCAGAGTTCCGATTGGGGAGCGGCCACGCTCTCGCCCGAGCAGCAGGCCTATGCCGCCTCGGACGTCCTGCATCTGCATGCCTTGCGCACGAAGCTCGACGCTATGCTGGTCCGTGAGGGGCGTGACGGCCTCGCCCGCGCCTGTTTCGAATTCCTGCCTCACCGCGCCCTGCTCGATGTCAGGGGTTGGGAAGAGGTCGACATCTTCGCCCATTCGTGAGGTCGGCATGACCGCCGCCGCCGCATTGCCCGAGGTCCAGATCCGAAGCGACTTCGAACGCTGGCGGCGGCGTTCGAAGCTGATTCGACGCCTGCGGATCATTCTGCCGGCGACCATCGGCGTGATCATGCTCAGCCTGCTGGGGTTCATCGTGCAGACCACGGTGCTGGGCCGCGACGCTGCGCCGGCCGAGGCCGACGCGCCGATCCAGTTGGTCAATCCGCGCTTCGTCGGGAAGGATGAGAAGGGCCGCGCCTTTGTCATCACCGCGACGTCGGCCGAACGCGACGAAAACGACTATCAGCGCGTGCTGTTGAGGGAGCCCTCCCTGGTCCTGGACGCAGAGGGTGAAGCCCCCAGCAAGGTGACGGCTAAGACCGGAGTCTATAGTGAGGATCGGCGGGTTTTGAATCTGGATGGCGGGGTGAAGATGAGCGGCAGCAATACCGACTTCAACACCCAGAGTTCGATCTTCAACACCGCGACGGGCGAACTGGAAGGTCAGGGGCAGATCTCCGGCGTGGGATCGCTTGGCGAAATCACTGCGAAGTCCTATGGCGTATACGACAAGGGCGAGCGCCTAGTGTTCAAAGGCGGGGTGCGTGGTCGCCTCGATTCGAAGTAGAGCGTGCGCACTCGAACTTTGGCGTTGGGCTTCCCAAATGGGCTGCATGAGCATGAGCGGGCTTGAAATGATGAAGCTGGTGGTCGTTTCGGCTCTCGCCATGGGCTTGGCCGGTCCGGCGGCGGCTCAGCTCGCCCGGAATTCCGACGCTCCGGTGGACATCACCGCTGACTCCCTCGAGGTCGTAAACGCCCAGTGCCTGTCGATCTGGAGCGGATCGGCCGAGGCCCTCCAGGACCGCACGCGGCTGCGGGCCGACGTGCTGAAGACGTTCAACCAGAAGGGCCCGGCCAAGGCTGACGGACAGTCGGCCCCCTGTGGCGCGCTTGAGCGCATCGAGGCGATCGGCAACGTCTTCTACGTGACGCCCCAGCAGCGGGTGCGCGGCAACAACGCCATCTATGACGTGACCTCTGAACGCATCGTCATCACCGGCGACGTGGTGGCCGTCTCAGGCCAGAACGTGATCCGCGGCGACCGACTGACCGTCAACGTCGCCTCGGGCAATGCGCAGATGGAATCGGGCGCCAAAGGGCCGGGCAAGGCCCGTCCCCGCGCGGTGATCTATCCCAACCAACAGGCGGCGGCCCAGCCCGCCGCTCGACGCTAGGCTCGCGATTGAAACCGGAACGCTTTGAGTCGCTGCCGGCCCTCGAAGGCCAGGGGCTGGTCGTCGACAACGTCGGCAAGTCATTCCGTGGGCGGCCGGTCGTGAAGGGCGTCTCGTTGCGCCTCGCGCGTGGCGAAGTCGTCGGGCTGCTAGGCCCCAACGGCGCGGGCAAGACCACCTGCTTCTATATGATCACGGGCCTGATCCCGGCGGACTACGGCTCGATCTATCTCGACGGCGAAAACATCACGCGCCAGCCGATGTATCAGCGCGCCCGCATGGGCGTGGGCTACCTGCCGCAGGAAACCTCGATCTTTCGCGCCATGACGGTCGAGGAGAACGTCATGGCCGTGGTCGAGCTGCGCGAACGCAGCCAAGCGCGCGCCAAGGCGACGGTGACCGAACTTCTGGAAGAGCTGCGGATCAGCCATCTGCGCGCCTCGCCGGCGATTTCGCTTTCGGGCGGTGAGCGCCGCCGCGTCGAAATCGCGCGCGCCCTGGCCAGCGAACCGTCATTCATGCTGCTGGACGAGCCCTTCGCGGGCATCGACCCCCTGGCCATCGCCGACATCCGCGAGGTCATCACCTATCTGAAGGCCCGCGGCATCGGGATCCTGATCACCGACCACAATGTCCGCGAAACCCTGGACATCATCGACCGCGCCTCGATCATTGCCTCGGGCGAACTGCTGTTCGAGGGTACGCCGGACCAGATCGTCGACGACCCGGAAGTTCGCCGCGTCTATCTCGGCGACCACTTCAACGGCGCCTAGGCCGCCGCGCCCTTGGCGGCGTGGCGTTTGTGCTCGGCCTCGACCAGGACTCGCCAGCGGGCGCGCAGGGCGGCGGGGCGCTCGGGGTAGCGTTCTTCCAGGAACTGCGCCTCAGCCACCCGGTCGGTGCGGAAGTTGCGGAAGTCGGCGCGTAGCTCGCACCAGGCGACCAGCAGCCGCACTGTTTCATGATAACCGACCGTGATCGGCCAGACTGTCCGCTGGCTGGCGCGGTCCTGTTCGTCGCGATAGTCCAAGGTGATTTTTCGCCCGCCCCGGATGGCGGCGCGCACCTGCGCCATATCCAGGCGGTCAGGCTCGGCTTGGCGCCAGGCCGGAACGGCGCGGCCCGCCGGTTCCAGCACGAACGGGCGCAGGCGCTCGGGCACCGAGACTGCGATCTTGGCGATCAGGTCCTGCGCCGCGCGAGCCAGGGCCGGGTCGCCGCGGCCGGCGACCCACTGGGCGCCGAGCACGGCCGCTTCGATCTCGTCCGGCGTCAGCATCAGCGGTGGCAGATCGAAGCCCTGGTCCAGCACATAGCCCATTCCGGCCTCGCCCCGGATCGGTACGCGCTGGCCCATCAGGGTGGCGATGTCGCGATAGATGGTGCGCTTGGAGGTCTCCAGCTCCTCGGCGATCGCGTCGGCGGTGATGGGCGCACGGGCCCGGCGCATGATCTGGATGATCTGGAACAGGCGGTCGGCGCGTCGCATGGAAAGCCGCTTCATGAAGGAGAGCATCGCCGATCGATGCTGACAGCATGGTGGCAGCAGCGCAGGCCTAAGCCAACAGGGTCGTTTCAACGGAGAGACCCTGATGATCACGCTTTACGGATTTGGCGAGAACTTCGGCCTTCCCGAGGTCAGCCCCTATGTCACCAAGACCGAGGTCCACCTGCGGCTCGCGGGCCTGCCCTACGTCAAGGAAGCCTCCGCACCGCAATTTTCGCCCAAGGGCCAGCTGCCCTGGATGGACGACGACGGCGAATTGATCGCCGACAGCCATTTCATCCGCCTGCATCTCGAGCGGAAATACGCCATCGACTTTGACGAGGGGCTGAGCGCCGTCGAGCGGGCTCAGGCCTGGGCCGCAGAGCGGATGATCGAGAACCATTTTGGTTGGACGATGATCCATACGCGTTGGCTGACCCCGGAAAACTTCGCCAAGGGTCCGGCTCATTTCTTCGATCAGCTCCCCGCGACCGTCCAGGACGACGTGCGACGCGAGGCCCAGGGGCGGGTGGCCGAAAACGTTCGCGCCGTCGGGGTCGGCCGCCATTGCGAGGCTGAGATCCTGGCTCTGGGCGTGCGTTCGCTGGCGGCCCTATCGGTCCTGCTCGGCGACAAGCCGTTCTTGATGGGGTCGCGCCCGACCAGTGTCGATGCGGTGGCGTTCGGCATGCTGGCCGGTGTGCTGACGCCGTTCTTCGAGGCCCCGCTGCGAGATCGCGCGATGACCTTCGGCAACCTGACCGCCTATGTCGATCGGATGATGGCTGGGATCTATCCCGAGTTCGCTTGGACGCCGCTGAACCTGCCGGCTCAGTCTGTCGCGGCGTGAGAAATCGCTCCCCCGCAAAGCTTGTTCGCGGAAGTTAACTAATCGGTGGGGGAACCTCGCCTAGCCTGGAGCAAGATTCAGGCCAGGAGGCGGATTTGGCGCTCGGCGCGCGTTTAGAGCTTCGTCAGGGGCAGGGGCTGGTCATCACGCCCCAGCTGCAGCAGGCTATTAAGCTGCTGCAGCTCTCCAACATGGAGCTTGAGGCCTATGTCGAGGGCGAGCTGGAGCGCAATCCGCTGCTCCAGCGCGACGAGCGCGAGTCAGAATCCGACCGTGACGAGGCGCCCCGCGACTCGGAAGATTTTGCCCCGGACCAGCTGACCGACCACGCTGCAGCCGCCGATCTGGACGTCAGCCACGACCAGGCCTCGCCCGGTGAACATGCGACCGGCGACGCCCAGGAAGCCCAGCACGCCGGCGGCGCCATCGACTGGTCCAAGGCGGGCAAGGGTGGCGGCGGATTTGAAGACACCGACGATTTCGAAAGCCGTCTGACCCGCGAGAAGACGCTTTCGGAGCACCTGCACGATCAGTTGGCGGTGGTCGGCCTTTCGCCCAGCCAGGGCGTGATCGCCGCCGTGCTGATCGATTCCGTCGATGAGGGCGGCTATTTGCGTTGCGATCTGGTCGAGACCGCCGAGCGGCTCGGCTGTGAACTCGCCGCGATCGATGAGGTGCTGACCTGCCTGCAGGGCTTTGAGCCCACCGGGGTGTTCGCCCGCGACGTGCGCGAATGCCTGATGCTGCAGCTCAAGGAGCGCGACCGCTGCGATCCGGCCATGGTCGCGTTGCTGGACAATCTGGATCTGCTGGCCCGCCGGGACATGAGCGCGCTGCGCAAGGTCTGCGGCGTCGACGATGACGACATGCGCGAGATGGTGGCGGAGCTTCGCGCCCTCACCCCGCGGCCTGGTGCGGCGTTCGGCGGCGAGCCGAGCCAACCGGTGGCGCCCGACGTCTTCGTGCGCGAGGGGCTGGGCGGCCTGTGGCACGTGGAGCTAAACACCGACACCCTGCCCAGGCTGCTGGTCGATCAACGCTATCACGCCCGGGTTTCCAGCGGCGCGCGGACCGATCAGGAAAAGGTCTTTGTCGCGGACTGCATGGCCTCGGCCAACTGGCTGGTGAAGAGCCTGGACCAACGCGCCAAGACAATCCTCAAGGTGGCGAGCGAGATCGTTCGCCAGCAGGACGGCTTCCTGGCGTTTGGCGTCGAGCATCTTCGGCCGCTGAACCTGAAGACCGTGGCCGACGCCATCGGCATGCACGAATCCACCGTCAGCCGGGTGACGTCGAACAAATACATCGCCACCCCGCGCGGTATGTTCGAACTGAAGTTCTTCTTCACCTCCTCGATCGCCTCGAGCTCGGGCGGCGAGGCTCACTCGGCCGAAAGCGTGCGGCATAAGATCAAGCAGCTCATCGAGGCCGAACGCACCGAGGCCGAGGTCCATTCCGACGACCGCATCGTCGACATCCTCAAGGAAACGGGCGTCGACATCGCCCGGCGCACGGTCGCCAAGTATCGTGAAGCGATGCGTATCCCGTCATCGGTCGAACGGCGGCGGATGCTGAAGGAAACCGCCTAGGCGGGGGCCGGCCATGCCGGCGAAACCGGTTCTATTCGAAGGCTAAGGGGCAGGATCGACCCCCGACCTGTAGCCTTGCCGAGAAAATCTGTCTTGAGCATCGGGCTCGGCCCGTTAGGGAAGACGCGTGATCAGCTTCCAGTCAGTCGGCAAGACCTTCGCGCGCGCGCCTGCGCCGGCCTTGGTCGATGTCAGCCTAGAGGTCGCGCCGGGCGAGGTGTTCGGCGTGATCGGCCAATCGGGGGCCGGCAAGTCGACCCTGATCCGGCTGATCAACGGCATCGAGCGACCAAGCCTTGGCCGGGTCGTCACCGATGGCGAGGATATCGGCGCCCTGGACGCCGACGGCTTGCGCAGCCTTCGCCGCCGGGTCGGCATGATCTTCCAGCACTTCAACCTGCTGTCGTCCAAGACCGTGGCCGCCAATGTAGCCTTTCCGCTCAAAGTGGCCGGCGTGCCGCGCGCAGAAATTGGCCCGCGTGTCGCCGAACTGCTGGATCGCGTCGGCTTGGCGGATCAGGCGCACAAGTATCCGGCCCAGCTTTCCGGCGGCCAGAAGCAGCGGGTGGGCATCGCCCGGGCGCTGGCCAATGGACCGAAAATCCTGCTTTGCGACGAGGCGACCAGCGCGCTCGATCCGCAGACGACCGAACAGATCCTCGATCTGCTGGCCCGGCTGAACCGCGAACTTGGCCTGACCATCGTCCTGATCACCCATGAGATGGAGGTGATCCGGCGCGTCTGTCACCGCGTCGCCGTGCTGGACGCCGGCCGAGTGGTGGAGAGCGGCGAGGTGGCGGAAGTCTTCCTGCATCCCCAGCACGCCGTGACCCGGGCCCTGGTGGCCGACGCTGCAGGCCTTGTCGTGTCTCAGGCGCAAGGCGCCGGGCCGACCTTGCGGCTCACCTTCCGCGGCGCGGCGACCTATGAACCGATCCTGGGGCGTATCGCCCGCGACACCGGTGTCGACTATTCGATCCTGGCTGGCCGCATCGACCGGATCCGCGATGAACCCTACGGCCAGTTGCTGGTGTCCCTGGTCGGCGGCGATGTGGCCGAGGCCCGCGCACGGCTGAGCGCGGCCGGCGTTCGGGTCGAGGAGGCGTAGGGCCATGCTCGCCAACATCAACTGGGCCGATATCGGCCAGGCGACGCTCGACACCCTGGTGATGCTGGGCGGATCGCTGGCGTTCTCGGTGCTGCTGGGCCTGCCGCTGGGCGTGATCCTGTTTCTGACGGGCGCAAGGCAATTGCTGGCCAATCGCCCCGTCAACATGGCGCTGTCGTTTGCGGTCAACGTGCTGCGCTCGGTGCCGTTCGTGATCCTGCTGATCGTGATGATCCCGCTGACCGTGCTGCTGGTCGGGACGTCGCTAGGCGTCGCCGGCGCCATCCCGCCGCTGGTCGTTGGGGCCGCGCCCTTCTATGCCCGTCTGGTCGAGACAGCGCTGCGCGAGGTCGACAGGGGCGTGATCGAGGCCGGACAGGCGATGGGGGCGACCCCGCGCCAGATCGTATTCGGGGCGCTGCTGCCCGAGGCTATGCCCGGCATCATCGCCGGCGCCACGGTGACGGCCATCGCTCTGGTGTCATACACGGCCATGGCCGGGGTGGTCGGCGCGGGCGGCCTGGGCGACCTCGCCATCCGCTTCGGCTATCAACGCTTCCAGACCGACGTCATGGTGGTGACCGTTGTTTTGCTGCTGGCCCTGGTCCAGGGGCTGCAATGGGCGGGGGACCGCCTGATCATCAAGGTCAGCCGACGCTGATCCGCCAAGGAATTCCGATGTCTGTCATCCGCCGCACCTTCGTCCTCGCCGCCGCCGCCCTGGCGCTCGCCGCCTGCGGCAAGCAGGCCGCCCAGACCGGCGCGGCGGACACCCTGGTCGTCGCCGCCACGCCGGTGCCACATGCCGAAATCCTGGAGGCCATCCGCCCGATGCTGGCCGAGCAGGGCGTGAAGCTGGATGTCCGGGTGTTCAACGACTACGTACAGCCGAACCTGCAGGTCGCGCAGAAACAGCTCGACGTGAACTTCTTCCAGACCGCGCCCTATCTGGACGAGTTCAACAAGGCCCGCGGCACGAACCTGGTTCGCGTGGTCGGCGTCCACATCGAGCCGATCGGCGCCTATTCCAAGAAGGTGAAGACGCTGGCCGACCTCCCACAGGGGGCGACGGTCGGCATCCCCAATGAGCCGAGCAATGGCGGCCGGGCGCTGTTGCTGCTGCAGAAGGGCGGCCTGATCACCTTGAAGGACCCCGCCAACCCGCTTTCGACGTTGAACGACATCGTCGCCAATCCGAAGGGACTGAAGTTCCGCGAGCTTGAGGCCGCGACTCTGCCACGCGTGCTGGGCGAGCTGGACCTGGCGGTGATCAACACCAACTACGTCCTCGACGCCAAGCTGAGCCCGACCAAGGACGCCTTGCTGCTGGAAGACAGCAAGAGCCCCTATGTGAACTTCCTGGTCGCGCGGCCCGACAACAAGGACGACCCGCGCGTTCAGAAGCTGGCCGCCGCCCTGACCAGCCCCACCGCGCGCGCCTTCATCGAGAAGACCTACGGCGGGGCTGTCCAGCCGGCGTTCTAGGCCGCCAGGCGCTCGGCGATCTGCACGGCGTTCAGCGCCGCGCCCTTCAACAGCTGGTCGCCGACGACGAAGATGCTCAGCGTGCGGCCTGACGGGTCGGACAGGTCGCTGCGGATGCGGCCGACCAGCACGTCGTCCTGGCCCGACGCCTCGTTCGGCATCGGGTAGTGATTGCGCAGGGCGTCGTTGACCAGGCGCACGCCGGGCGCCTCGGCGAGCCAGGCCTCGGCCTGGGCCGGCGTCACCGGCTGTTCGAACTCGATGGTCAGCGCCATCGAGTGGGCGCGCAGCACCGGCACCCGAACGCAGGTGAAGGACAGGCGCATGTCCGGCGTGGACATGATCTTGCGGATCTCTTCCATCGCCTTCATTTCCTCGCCGTTATAGCCGGTGTCGGCTTCAATGCCGGCGTTATGGCTGAACAGGTTGAAGGCGTAGGGGTGCGGCAGCACCTTCGGCGCGAATTCTTCCCCGGCCAGATAGGCCGCGGTGGACTGCTGCAACTCCTCCATGGCCGCCGCGCCGGCGCCTGACGCCGACTGGTAGGTGGCGCCGATCACGCGCTGGATCGGGTTCTGGGCATGCAGCGGCTGCATGGCCATCACCGCGATGGCGGCGACGCAGTTCGGGTTGGCGATGATGCGCGGGCGGTCGACCAGCAGGCCGCCGTTCACCTCGGGCACCACCAGCGGGATCTCGGCCTGCATGCGGAAGGCCGAGGAATTGTCGACCACCAGGGCGCCCTTGGCCGCGGCGATCGGCGCGAACTCGCGGCTGATCGAGGCGCCGGCCGCGAAGATCGCGATGTCGACGCCGGTGAAGCTGTCGGCGGTCAGGGCCTCGACGGCCACCGGACGGCCCTGGAAGCTATAGGTGCGGCCCGCCGAGCGCGGCGAAGCCAGCAGCTTCAGCGAGCGAACCGGAAAATTGCGGCGCGCCAGGCAATCCATCAGCTCCACGCCGACCGCGCCGGTGGCGCCGACGATGGCGATATTGAACAGGCGTTGGCTGGCGGGGCGGGCGGTCTCGGTCGAAAGCATGGGGTCTCATCTCCAGTGTGATCCAGAGGCCGAGGGGCTTTCGCTGTTGGAAGTGCGACCCCGGCCTGCCGGCGGGGTCCTTGGGGTGCTACGCGGCGTGCGCGCGCAAACCCCCAAGCCCCGCGGGCATGGTGGTTTTAATCGCGCTTTTAATGGTCGAACGACGCATGGCGCTCCGATATGCCAAGTGGACCCGGTTTGTAAACAGGGTGCTTCGTCTTCAATCCATCTGGAGGCTCATGCGTTGTTGTTGCGAGATGCGTCTACAGGGGCTGTTTCAGAGATAGATGTCCGACCACTGGGCTGAGGAGCAACAGAAGCCGATCTCGGTCGTCCTGCGCGAGCTGTGCGCCGAGGACGACATGCGGTTGGGCGATATCGTCGATCGCTTTGGCCGCCGGGCGTTCGGGTCCCTGCTGTTTGTGCTGGCTATCCCAAACCTGCTGCCGCTGCCGCCGGGCTCATCCACCGTGCTCGGCGCGCCGCTGCTGTTGCTGTCGCCGCAGCTCGCGCTGGGCGTTCACGCCCCCTGGCTTCCGAACTGGTTGGAGAACCGCACGATCTCCGGCGCGGACCTGAGCCGCGCCTTCAACCGACTCCTGCCCTGGGTGGAGCGGATCGAGAAAATATCCAGCCCGCGGCTCGGATTCATGTTCGGTACGATCGGGGACCGGGCCATCGGCGTGATCTGCTCGTTCCTGTCCTTCGTGCTGATCCTGCCGATCCCGCTGGGCAATCTGCTGCCGGCGCTGACCATTGGCGTGCTGGGGTTCGCGCTGCTCCAGCGCGATGGCCTTTTTGCGACTGCGGGGTACGTTTTGGCGGCGTTCAGCGGCCTACTTCTGTACCTGGCCGCCGACGCCGTGGTCGCCGGTGTTCGCCTTCTCGTGAACTGGTTCGGGGGCGCTTGACACCTTTGCCGCAGCGGCGCGTTGATAGGGTATGCAAGTCTTAGTTTCCGGCAAGCATGTCGCCGTTGGAGAGGCCCTGCGGGAGCGGGTCTCCGACGAAATCACCGGTTCAATCGGCAAGTACTTCGACCGTGGCGGTAACGCCGACGTCGTCGTCAGCCGCGAGGGCCATTCCTTCAGGGTCGACTGCGCGGTGAAGCTGGCCTCAGGCCAGGCGTTGCAGTCACATGGCCTGGGCACGGACGCTCATGGCGCCTTCGATGCGGCCTTGGCCAAGATCGAGACGCGCATCCGTCGCTATAAGCGACGGTTGAAGAGCCACTCGGCGGCGGCTACGGCCAAGCAAGCCGAGACGGCGTCCTATTTCGTCATCCGCGCGCCCGAGGGCGAGGAAGATGTCGAGTGGGACGACGGCGAAACGTCGCAGCAGTCCGATGCTCCGCCATCGGGAATGGTTATCGCAGAAACCGAAAAGCCGGTTCGCGAGATGACCGTTTCCATGGCGGTCATGGAGTTGGACTTGACGGAATCTCAAACAATCGTGTTTAGGAACGCCGCTCACGGGGGATTGTCCGTGGTGTACCGCCGGCCGGATGGAAATATCGGCTGGATCGATCCTGAACGTACGAAATCGCTTAATGGGACCGGAGTGAACGGAGTCAGCGCTTAGGCGCTGAGTTCCGCCGGTTCCGGGCGTCGTGCGCCGGGGCTGTTTTCGAGTTTGGGCGTCACGAGACTATGCAGATAGGCGACATACTGGACCGCGGCGCGATCGCGGGGCGGGCAAGCGCGCCGAACAAGCGTCAGGCCTTGGCCCTCGTGGCCGAGGTGGCTGCTCGCAATTTCGGCTTGGATGCGGGCGTGGTGCTCGACGCTCTGATGGAGCGCGAGGCTGCGGGCTCGACCGGCGTGGGCTACGGCGTCGCCGCGCCCCATGCGAGGCTCGAGGGCCTGACCCGCATGCGTGGCGTGTTCGTGCGGCTGGATCAGCCCGTCGCTTTCGATTCCGTCGATGATCAACCGGTTGATTTGATCTTCGCGCTATTCGCGCCGCCGAATGCGAGCTCCGAGCATCTGCAGGCCCTCGCCCGCGTTTCACGGATGTTGCGCCAGGGCGACGTGCGAGAGCACCTGCGCCAAGCGCGCACCGCAGACGCCATACACGCGCTGCTCGTGCAGGAGCGGCCCTCAGCGGCCGCCTGAAGCCCTCTGCCGCCGCTTGAGGCGGGTAGGTAGGCGTCTTGCGTTAAATCTTGGAGCATGGCGCTCCCAGGCCCCGTTAGAAGGGGCCTGGGCTTAGCGCCTTAGTGAACGGACACGGGGGCCAGTTCGTGAGCTAGGGCCGCGGCCATGGCCGAGTCCTTGTCGGTCAGCACCGCCAGGCGCTCGCCGTCGGCGCGGTGCACCGCATAGAGAACCTGATCGGGATCGAGCTGAAAGCCTTGGATCTGCGAGGCCGGAGTATTCGCAATGATTTCCGACGCCCGGATCGGACGGACATAGACAAGGTCCGGCGCACCCAGGGCGGCAAAGGCTTCAGTCGTAAGATTCGGCGTCATCATGACCACCTCCATAAAACTCAACGCGTCGAACGGCCGCCGGTTCAGCCGGCCGTTTTGATCTGGATTTGCTGAACGCGGCGCTCCGGCTCTGGCCGGGACAGATCGATGTGCAGCAATCCGTGTTCCAGGGTCGCGCCTTCGACGATCATCCCGTCCGCCAAGATGAAGGTCCGCACGAAGCCTCGGGCCGCGATGCCGCGGTGCAGAAAGGCTTCATCGGTGGCGCTCTCCCGCTTTCCGGCGACGATCAACTGGCGGTCCTCCACAGTGACGTGGAGCTGGTCGGGGGTGAACCCGGCCACAGCCAAGGTGATCCGCAGCGAGCCTTCGCCGCGATCTTCGACATTGTAGGGCGGGTAGCTCTCGGCGGCGGCCTTGGCGGCGCGCTCGATGAGGCTACGGGTGTGATCGAAGCCCAGCAGGAAGGGGCTGTCGAAGACGATCGACCGGTTCATTCCAGAGTCCTCGGTTTAAGCGACTCGCCGAAGCCCGCCCAAGAAGGCGCGGGTTCCGGTTGGAACTCATTTGGCGATGATCAGGTTGGATTTCAACGGGAGCCTGAAAAGGCGAAGGCCCGCAGCGGTAACTGCGGGCCTCCATGGTGGAGCTAAGCGGAGTCGAACCGCTGACCTCTTGAATGCCATTCAAGCGCTCTACCAGCTGAGCTATAGCCCCGAGGGTCTCGGGTTCTTCGTAGGTCGCCCCCCGAAGAGGCGCGGAACCTAGTCTGAGAGTTTGGCTCGATCAACCCACTCTGAAAGTTTTTTTTGTGGGTTGATCGAGCCCTTATTCAATAAGGGTTTTTAGCGGTCGTCCTCGTCGCCTTCACCCGGAAGACCTTCGATTTCGGTGTCGTCGAAGTCGTCGTCTTCCTCGTCTTCGAGGAACGGAACGTCAGCGTCGTCTTCGTCCTCGAGGTCATCCTCGGTGAACTCGGAGAGCTGGTCTTCCGCCGGGGCGTCGGGCGCCTCGTCGTCGTCGTCGGAGACGAGCGGAACCTCGTCGGCGACTTCGTCCAGTTCCGGGGTCGTGACCTCGTCTTCTTCTTCCTCGTCGTCGGACTGAGCCTTGCCGCGGACTTGGTCCTCGGCATCCTCATGGTCGTGATCGACGGGCGCCGCGCGGGCGCGGACGCGACGGTTACGGACCGCTTCGTCGGGGTCAAACTCATGACCACACTTCGGGCAGACGGCGGGCCGTCGCGTCAGGTCGTAGAATTTGGCCTGGCAGTTGGGGCAAATTTGCTTTGCACCCAGTTCGGGATTAGCCAAGGGGGCTGAGCCTCTCAGAGCGGGTTTCGAATTGGAGCCGGCTCCCTTGCCATGCGCAGGGAGCGCTGTCAAAAGCAAACCCCTTTCCAAGAACAGCACGGCCTTAAGGAGGCTTGGCAATCCTATGACGTCAGCAGGACTGACCGCGCAACGCGGCGGCCCGCTGCGGGGCCGCGTGCGCGCCCCAGGCGACAAGTCGATCTCTCACCGAGCCCTTATCCTGGGCGCGTTGGCGCAAGGCGTCACCGAGATCGAAGGGCTTCTTGAAGGGGATGATGTGCTGCGCACCGCCCAGGCTATGCGCAGCTTCGGCGCGAGCGTGGAGCAGCTTGGTCCCGGCCGTTGGCGGGTCGAGGGGCGCGGCGGATTCTCCGAACCCTCCGACGTGATCGACTGCGGCAACGCCGGCACCGGCGTGCGCCTGATCATGGGCGCGATGGCCGGTTTCGACTTCGCGGCCACCTTCACGGGTGATGAATCTCTGCGCAGTCGGCCGATGCGTCGGGTGCTCGGACCGCTCGGTCAGATGGGGGCGACTTGGACCGGACGCTCCAATGGGCGGCTGCCCCTGACGCTGCAGGGCGGGAATCTCAACTATCTTTCCTACCGGCTGCCCGAGCCCTCGGCCCAGGTGAAGTCGGCGGTGCTGCTCGCCGGCCTCCAGGCCAGCGCCGGCGCGCAGGTGATCGAGCCGGAAGCCACCCGTGATCATACCGAACGGATGCTGCGCGCGTTTGGCGCCGTCGTGGACGTCGAGGATCGGGCCGACGGTCGCTACATCACCCTGGCCGGCGGACAGAAGCTGACCGGGACCAAGGTCCGCGTGCCGGGCGATCCGTCTTCGGCCGCCTTCCCATTGGTCGCCGCCCTGGTGACCCCGGGGTCGGAGGTCACCGTCGAGGGGGTGTTGCTCAACGAGCTGCGCATCGGCCTCTTCACCACCCTGCAGGAAATGGGCGGGGACCTGACGATCTCCAATGTCCGCGAAGAGGGCGGCGAGCGGGTCGGCGACGTGACCGCACGCCACTCGGCGCTGAAGGGCGTGTCGGTCCCGCCCGAGCGCGCGCCGGCGATGATCGACGAATATCCGATCCTGGCGGTCGCCGCGGCCTTCGCCGAAGGCTCGACCATCATGCGCGGCATCGGCGAGATGCGCGTGAAGGAAAGCGACCGGATCGCCCTGATGGCCAACGGTCTCAGCGCTTGCGGCGTCGGTGTCGAGGAAGAGCCTGAAGGCTTGATCGTCGTTGGCTCGGTGCGCGGCAACCATCCCGTCGCCGGCGGCGCGCGGGTGACGACGAAGGGCGATCACCGGATCGCCATGTCGCATCTGGTCATGGGGCTGGCCTCGGACGAACCGGTGGCCGTGGACGAGCCAGGCATGATCGCCACCAGCTTCCCCGGCTTCGAGAACCTGATGCGCGGCCTTGGGGCGGAAATTTCGTGAAGGCGCCGTTCGTCATCGCGGTCGATGGGCCGGCCGCCTCGGGCAAGGGCACTATTGCTCATCGCCTGGGCGAGACCTACGGCGCGCCGGTGCTGGACTCCGGCCTGCTCTATCGGGCGGTCGGGGTGCTGCTGGCGCGAGAGGGCGGTGATCTCGACGATCCCGTCGCCGCAACGAGGGTGGCCGAGCAACTCACCGCCGACATGCTCGGCGACCTGGCGTTCCGCACGCGGGAGGCCGGCGAGGCGGCCAGCCGGGTCGCGGTGCATCCGCCGGTGCGGGTCGCGCTGCGCGAGATGCAGCAGGCCTATGCCCGCCGTCCTGGCGGCGCGGTGATCGACGGGCGCGACATCGGCACGGTGATCGCCCCCGACGCCCCGGCCAAGCTCTACATCACCGCCACGCCCGAGGTCCGGGCCGAGCGCCGGTGGAAGCAGTTGAAAGGTCAGGGCGAGAGCGTCGCCTATGACGATATCCTCGACGATATCCGCAAGCGCGACGCCCGGGATGGCGGCCGGGCCGACTCGCCGATGCGGCCGGCCGACGACGCCGTCTTGCTGGACACCACCGAAATGACTATAGACCAAGCCACCGATGCGGCCCGCCGTATCGTCGAGGCGGCGCGCGCGCGCTGGGAACTCTCCTAAGAGACGCCCCAGCCTGCAAATCCAACCGCGCCCTATCCTCGTGCGGCCGCGGGCAAATCCACAGCGTGGGGGACTTGGCCCCGCGTATTCGGTTGCAACCCTTAACCCGACGTCGGGACTCCGTCTCAACGCCTCAGGCGTTTGCGGACCCATTCCTCGTTTCCGAGGCGGCGTCACTTGAAGACGAAAGAACATCAATGGCTGACGATATGAGCCTGAACCCCACGCGCGACGACTTCTCCGCTCTGCTCGACGAGAGCATGGGCGGCCGTGACTTCATGGAAGGCACGGTGGTCAAGGGGATCGTCGTTGGGATCGAGAAAGACTTCGCGATCATCGACGTCGGTCTGAAGACCGAAGGCCGAGTTTCCGTGAAGGAATTCGGCGTTGACGAAGACGGCAAGTCGCCGATCGTCGTGGGCGCCACCGTCGAAGTGTTCCTGGAACGCGTCGAAAACGCCATGGGCGAAGCGGTCATCAGCCGCGACAAGGCCCGTCGCGAGGAAGCCTGGACGCGCCTCGAAGGCGTGTACGAAAAGAACGAGCCGGTCATGGGTTCGATCGTCGGCCGGGTCAAAGGCGGCTTCACCGTCGACCTCGGCGGCGCCTCGGCCTTCCTGCCGGGTTCGCAAGTCGACATCCGCCCCGTGCGCGACGTCGGCCCGCTCATGGGCAAGGAACAGCCCTTCGCCATCCTCAAGATGGACCGTCCGCGCGGCAACATCGTCGTCTCGCGTCGCGCCATCCTGGAAGAAGCCCGCGCTGAACAGCGCACCGAGCTGGTCTCCCAGCTGCAAGAGGGCGAAGTCCGCGAAGGCGTGGTCAAGAACATCACCGACTACGGTGCGTTCGTGGACCTGGGCGGCATCGACGGCCTGCTGCACGTCACCGACATGAGCTGGAAGCGCGTCAACCACCCGAGCCAAGTGCTCGCGGTCGGCGACACGGTTAAGGTCCAGATCGTCAAGATCAACCCGGACACCCAGCGCATCAGCCTCGGCATGAAGCAACTGCAGTCCGACCCGTGGGACGGCGTGGAAGCGAAGTACCCGGTCGGCGCGAAGTTCACGGGCCGCATCACCAACATCACCGACTACGGCGCCTTCGTGGAGCTGGAAGCCGGCGTCGAAGGTCTGGTGCACGTCTCGGAAATGTCCTGGACCAAGAAGAACGTCCACCCCGGCAAGATCGTCTCGACCTCGCAAGAAGTCGACGTGGTCGTGCTGGACGTCGATCCGTCCAAGCGCCGCGTGTCGCTCGGCCTGAAGCAGGCCATGGCCAATCCGTGGGACGCCTTCGTGGCGGCTCATCCGATCGGCTCGACCGTCGAAGGCGAAGTCAAGAACGCGACCGAATTCGGTCTGTTCATCGGCCTCGACAACGACATCGACGGCATGGTGCACCTGTCGGATCTCGACTGGACCGTGTCGGGTGAAGAAGCCATCGCCAAGTACAACAAGGGCGACATGGTCAAGGCCCGCGTTCTCGACGTCGACGTCGAGAAGGAACGCATCTCGCTCGGCATCAAGCAACTCGCCGGCGACCCGATGCAGGGCGACACCTACCGTTCGAAGCAGACCGTCACCGTCACCGTCACCGAGATCACCTCGGGCGGTATCGAAGTGAAGTTCGGCGACGAAGAAGCCCCGATGACGGCCTTCATCCGCAAGTCCGACCTGTCGCGCGACCGTGGCGATCAGCGCCCCGAGCGCTTCGCCGTGGGCGACCGCGTCGACGCCCAGATCACCAGCATCGACAAGGCTGCCCGCCGCGTCGCGCTGTCGATCAAGGCTCTGGAAATGGCCGACGAGAAGGAAGCCATCGAGCAGTTCGGGTCTTCGGACTCGGGCGCCTCGCTGGGCGACATCCTCGGCGCGGCTCTTCGCGAGAAGAACGCCGGCAAGGACTAAGCTTCAAGGCGGCTAGTATCGCCTAGAGCTGACGGCGGATCGGGAAACCGGTCCGCCGTTTTCTTTTCCGCCTGCACCGCTATCGTGCCCGCCTGTATTGGGGTGGGTTTCCGAGGTGCCGCGCGTGTTCTTTCGTCCCGT